>ERZ1026772.16-NODE-16-length-130247-cov-15.188537_pt1 | contig 130247 bp, 202 predicted proteins | sample MGYA00380124_ERZ1026772 | MGnify/ENA primary metagenome ERZ1026772 (study PRJEB33269, sample SAMEA4719760) | human gut metagenome | biome: human-associated habitat; feature: organic feature; material: feces | place: Cameroon | collected 2013-10 ...
ATGATCGTTGGTTAGAGATAGAGATCCAGAAGGTTGACGAAAAAAGTTATCTGGTGATCTATCGCCTCTATGAGGACAGTCGCCAGGAGGCAGGGGATCAGGCCATTTTTCCGCGCTACCTGGTCCAGGGTGCGATCATCGCTTTCGTAAACGATGTTTTCCCTGTTGAAGAATAACCGACTATACCGGAAAGCTGCAAATCAAAAATAACCTGTATAATCGTCACACAGGCGGGATAAACCTGGGGAGGCCTTGCAAGTGCATAGCCTCCTTTTTCATGCCTTTAAAACGCTTTCTGTTGCGTTTCCTGCGGTGCGGTCCAGGCCATGACGGCGGTCCGGTCCGGTGTAGGGTGTTGGAATGTTGTAACTAAAAAATAATCTTGCACCGATTCATAAATAGGCTATAATGAGAATGGAAGAAGCAAATATCTCACATAATAAGAGGGGCAAAATTATGAAAGGATGGATTAAAAAGGCAACTGAAAAACGTTTTAATGCCATTTGGGATCTCATCGAAAAAGAAGACGGCACATCTAGCCCTTACTTGAATAATCTTGAGTACCATTTTGTAGAGGCTATGAACGCAGAACATGACCACAAAGGCGGGGCCGATGAGTTCGCTGTAAAATGTGGATTCGATAACGCCGACCATATGATCAATTGCGTGGTAATGCAGGCCGAGGAAGATTATCAATTAAAAACGCTTGAATTTTGCCGCATCAAGTAATAAGATAATCGCAAGGGCCGAAAAGCCCACCACATAAAGGAGTAACACATCATGGCACTGAAAAAATTAACTGAAAAAACTCGTTAGGATATGATCGACGGGGGAAGTCTGTATTTTCGCCCGTAAGCCTGGCGATCAAAAATGGGTAAGAGCTTTCACTTGTCACCCTGCTGTTATTGACCTCATCAAAAATAAAGGGCTACGTGAAGCAGTGGCACGTAGTTTATTAATCCCTTGCAAAGAATAATATAACTTACGAAATAATAAGAGGCCGCAAATAAGCGGCCTTTTTGTTGTCTGTAATATAGTGAATCCAGTATTCAAAACAATGCATAAAATAAAATGGCTATAAATTAACCACACAGTAAAATAACTGTATGTGCATACATAATTTTTAAGTTTTTTCAGTTTTCGACTGTCAAATGTGGGGCATTTTGTGACGTATCTCACATTTTTTGGGGTGATGCACATTTTATATAGCTGTGTCAACAACTATAAATCTTTATAAAACAGTAAGTTACAAAGTCCATTTTTTGAAAAATCGGGTATAACTATAGGCGCTAAATTCTATTTTTCACGTAGCGTCACGATAAGATGCATCTGATAGGTATGTTTTAATTATTTAATTTTGGTGCATAACTAACATGTGAGAAATATTCTCAACAACCTGGGCAATGTATTAAATATGGTGACTATTCCACAACTCAACAATAACGTTTTGTGATTTATACACCCCACATTATTCCATGAAGGCAACTATTTCAATGTGTGATTTATTCAGCGTGGCTTCATAGCTTCGTTGTGATTAATATAATTTCAGGCGGTGATTATTCTGTATCTCAATAATCTATATAGTATAGTATTAGTAATATAATTAGATTATGAGATACAATAAAATATAAAATAAATAAAATTACAATTAATGAAAATATATAAATTGCATAAAATAAAATAAAATAAATAATAATTTGCGAATGCAATGATAACATTATGCAACGATAACATGGCGCGACCGGAGGGAGCGACATAATAACGCTGAGTGACAATAACACCCCCGTGTTATTATCCAGCATTATTATCTCGCTAATTTATGATTATCTCATAAATTAACATGTAATAATCCTCAGCGTTATTATGTCATCCAATAACAATAAAAATTGTTATGGTAACGCTGAGTTATTACTATGTTAATAATCTAAAACGATTACGTTTTCCCAGCGTTATTATGTCAAATGTTATGATAACGATATGTGACTATCTTGCTAACTTTCAGTGTACGGAATCTATAGCAAGATAAGAATAACGCTGAGGTATTGTATCACATGCAACGATAACATGCCGCAACTATAACAGGCCTAAAGAGTAAGATAAACAATAGTTTATGTGTGAAACTATCATAAATGGGAACAGTCCAGGATGTTATGATTTCAGCATGAGATTATATGCTTTTGAATTATGTGCGGGTAAACTGTATGGGGAGTGCTGGCGATAGTTTGACCGAAGGTGTGGGGTAAGTATGTGTAAGGATGTATATAAGGATGGATGGATATAAGTATATATGAATATGGATGGATATATATATAAGGATGTATAGTATATATGCCTAACAAATTTCGCTCTTTTTGTCAACCATTTTTATGCGTAAGTGGTCCGACCAGTTATAAGATGCATCTGTGAGGCATGTTATACAGCTGGTATGACAGTGTAGCAGTGGAATATGATGCCCGGTCATCCCTAACATAGCGCAACTGTTGCCCCAGCAAATTAAATTATTAGTGTGCTAATTATTACAATGATTAATCTTTTAGTGCTGTAATAAACCGCAATTATTCTCTTTTCGATTGTTTTCGTTTCCTTTCGTTTCTTATCGTTTGTCCTGTTAATAACTCTGTGGATAACTTTGCCCCCTGTGGATAACTGGCCTGCCGTGCCTGCTGTGGGGTACTGTGGAACTACTGTACAAATGATCATAAGTGCGTATAATCGGTGTTACGTATGATGAACAAGGCGAACTAATAACTATTCCCATATGAGAGGGGTTATCAATAACTTAAATGCTACTGTGGAAAACTGTAACGCATGTTATTATTCAATCCCCCACAATGAGGGCGTGAACAGTCCCCAATGTAAACAGCCAGCTCAACTATTAATCACGGTGAGTAACTATCATGCAATAACCAGGCCAATAATCACAAGGCCCAGGCTATCAATTGTGGAAACAGCCCAGATATTTGAGAATCATTCGCATTATGAGAAGGAGTCGCATTTCGCCTGCCTAATACCTCAGATGTAAGTCTGGGTATATTTGCCCTGTGCTACCCCCTGCTTCAGATATTTGCCTCCGGTTATATGAATGCCTCTTCAGACTGTGTACCTCCCTCTGGGGAGGGGAAAGGGCATAAATAAAAAAAAAATGAAGCCCTCTTCAGGCCTGTGATATTTATGTGGCTGATATTTGTGGGGAATCCAGTATTTACGGGACTCCTGGACAGGGTGGAGAGGTATACACGGAGGAAGTATGATGTTAAAAAGATGTTAAAATATGTAGTGCTCTTCAGGCCCTATTCTCCAATGAAATCAAGCGCTTAGGCTATGTGTGGGTATTTTCTGTGAATAATTGGCATGTTAATCGGATCAAAGAGGATTAAAGAAGGGAAATGATTTGACTCTTCAGGCCACATGTGGTATATTTTTGATACTGGTAAAGATTTCGGAGGTCAGGATGTTCGAGTTCAAAGCTGATGCCCAGATGTATTATGATAATGCTGTGAAGAACAATCATAATAAAACATCTGTGGTTAAGTTTGAAGAGGTGTATAATACCACAGACTGGAGTATCTATTTTACTTATGATGCTGAGTTTGGCGTGTTGAGGAACAAGATTACTCGTTCTTCTAATGCGAAGAAGGGTGATGCTGCTGGTAGCTATATGGCTAAGGATGGTCGTTACGTTTTAGGCTGGTTGGTGGATGGGAAACAGACTCTGCTACAGGGTGCAAGGATTATCTGGGTAATGCATCATGGTCCAATCCCTGAAGGTATGGAGATCGACCATGTTGACCGTGATCCTAGCAACAACCATCTGGACAATCTCCGGCTGGTTAGTCGTATTCAAAACATGGCTAACAGTGAAATGCACAAAACTAACAAATCGGGTATCTGCGGAGTAAGCGAGTACCACAATGGTGTGTATACTTATTGGAGGGCCAGTATAGCTGTCACTCGCCATACTGTTACAAAACGTATATCGAAAGCATTCAAAACACAGGAGGAGGCCATTGCCCAGAGGGAAGAATGGGAACAGGTGAGAGACATTCTTAATGGGATGATCGCCTGGGTGACTCAGGAAGAATGGGATATGGTGTATGCTTCTAAGTACTGGGAAGTTTATCATGGAATGGCTCAGGAGCAGGATGAGGATTATGGAATGTAATTTTCAGGCAGGGAAGCTATTATTTTACTTAGATTTCTAATGATTAGCAGGCTAAGTATTCATATGTGCCTAACCCCCTACCCCCGGTTCTAGTCTCCCCAATAGCACTGGTACTTAAACTCTACTACTATTGTGCCTTACTACCCATATTACATCGCAGTTGGCTGGTCGCTATAACCGCTCCCGCTCTCCAACCTCGACAAGCTCGTGCGATACTCCATTCATTCGGATGTTCACGCTGTTCACTCAGTCGATATTCCCCTATCTCCTTCAATCCGAAGAGAGAGAAACCCAGAAGCGTATTCTGGAAAAGAGAGAGAAGATCTATATTATAACAGGAGATGAGAGGAATTGCAATACAGGTGATACCTACCAATTCTGGTAGGCATGTGTGAACAGCACATCTCAGACCTTCGGTCTTCGTGGTAGCTCAGCTACGACTTATCGCTAAAGTTTGTCTGTCTCTTCAGGCAACAGAGTTTGCGATTGTTGGGGATGTGTGGGCAGAGGCGTTACATGGTGGCAAATAACTCCGCAGCGTATTGCAACAGCATACATACAGCTGTGACTACTTCAGCTATGCTCTTGATACTTCAAAGTAGTCTACATATCTTGATTCTTGCAGGATACGATAGCCTGCCCTGTCTGCTTCTTCGATTGTGTGAAAGCGATCTCCAAGCTCAATACGCTCACCAGATTGTAAAACGATTATTAGTTTGTACATAGCCTCCTCCATCACAGTGCAAACTAACAATAACATAGATCAAAGTTGGAGTCAAGCATAGATTGCGAGGGATTGGTTCTCTGAGCAGGTATTGCCTCGAAGAAAATTGATTATTTTCTGAGCAGTGAAGGTAAGGCTGGAAAAATTTTGGGCATCTCGCCGTTGGCGAGAAAGTGTACAGACCACCTAAAATGCTATCAGAAGGTCTGTAGTGAGTTTTTATGGTAGGGTAAGGTGGTTTGCTCATGTTCTTGCGAAAAATGCGTCAGAATTGCATCCAGGCCCCTTAAATTTGAAATCTGAGGCCTGTTTTTAGTCTTAGGGTCCTCTAAAACTCCTCCCTTCCACGAAGTATTTTAGTGAAGTATTCAAGCCAATCTACACCTGTTATCATACCAAGGTCCTGTACAAGTGCACGGCTGGTATTTCTCTTGTGCACAGTGGTTAATACCCTTCTGAAGTCCAGGGGCATATTGGTGCGACAAGGTTTCTCAAAAGGGTAATTACACATCTGGCCTTCAGGGCAGAGCACATTGAACTTCATTTGTCATTACCTCCGATCACTTGTGATCAGCGTCGTAGTCTTTCCAGGGGAGAAATTCGCAATCAAGGCCGGGGGCAACAACCTCACCAGTAGTAAGTCCTTGCAGGAAAATAGTCTGACCAGTCTCTGTAATGATGCATTCGAAATTTCTGCGATGGGCATAAAGCACTTGATAGATTTCTCCAAGGTACAACCCTTTGATATTACCTGTGCAAGTACACATTACGCTTAATAACGGATACAAGCCTTCTTCACTTACAAGCTGGTTTAGTTCTTTTGGTGTGTATTTCATCATGTTCTCCGATTGTGCATTTGAGTCTTTTTGTGAGGTGTTACAGATCTTCAACATCCGCATCTGTACGAGTACATAGCGACTCTCTACATGAATTCACCCAGTGTAAATCAATCATAGCCTGACAAAAATCCCTTGGAAGATCACGATCCATATCTTTCATCCTGTTCAGATTTGGGAACATCTCTCCATAAGTACTATCGTCAGGACTGATTACACTAAATGCTCTGTCAATACCTGTGCAGACGGCTACAAGCGTAGGACTGTCTCCAGGCAACAATTCGTGATCACGGGGCATACAAACCTCAGATAAAAATAAAGGGGGCAAAGGCCCCCTCTATGCTACTCTGCTGAACGCTTGAAGAGGATATCAGTCTCTTCCATAGCATCCACTTCAGCTTCCAGTTTCGCGCGACGTTTCTCTGATTCATATCGCTTATCAAATTCAGTAGCCACCAGAGACTTCAGGAATTTAGGAGAGATCAGGTGATCTTCTTTTTCCACCTTAACGATATCCTTCATTGCTTCCTTCATGTCTTTAATTTTCAACTGAAGGTCAACCAGTTCTTCAACTGTTTTACGCAGACGTTCACGTTCTGCTGGGTCAGCCGGAAGAAAAGTAAACAGTTCAGCTTTAGTACGTGCCATTTTAGAGGTCCCCTTTCTTACCACACATGTTTTGGAAATCTTCGTCGTTACGAGTGATGATGTAGATACCTTCAAAAATTAAGAAGATATACAGGAACATGCTGAGAATACCAGCAGTAACCAACCAACCAGCCAGGTTAATCAATAAATAGATGATACCAATCATCGGGTTGCCCATGTAGAAGCGGTGAATACCCCAGCCACCAAAGAAAAAGCTCAGTAGCCATGCAACCCATTTTGATTTACCAACCTGAATCTTTTCTTTCAATTCACACCCACAAGATGGGCAAATGACAGCTTCATCTAATACTTTGTGACCACAATGTTTACAGTGCATAGTACTGCTCCTAGTCTAAAATATCTACGATTTTGAAGTATTCTGGATTCTCAATTACTGGCAGACAAATGTAAAGGCTATCCTCGTCGTCATCAATCGTATAGAAAGCTAACTCACCAGCAATATCTGGATGGTGGACAACGTAACCGTCGTAGATCCTCCCTCTTGTGAATCCCCAATAATCACCGAGGGCCTTTACTGCGAAGCAATCACCATTTGTCATTTTTTCAACTCCTCGCGAATCCAGTCACACACTGCTTTCAGCAGATATGCTGCTCCAGCAAGTACCCCACCAAGGCAAAGGGATACGCCAAAGATAACCAGTAGAACATAAGCATCTGTCATGGTAGGGTTCATAAGCCACCTCTATCGAATACCTTTTAGGATATCTTCAAGTTTATAGCCTTCGTCAATTGCATGGATAACTTCGTCAGCTGTGTAGCTATAATCTTTACATAAAATATGGGCTACGAGCAATTCTCCACGAAGTTGCAGACGGCTAATATCAAACTCACCGAAACCTTGTTTACGAAGTTTTGTCTTACACCCTTCTACGGCAACTTTGCAACCAATGGATAGGATTACAATTGCCAGGAGAATGGCTGTCAATACGCTAACCATCTCTTCCCCTTTTAGAGTACAGCAATCCCAGCAACAGTCACCAAAACAGCCAGAATAACAAACGCCAATACAAGATCGAGATTCTCTTTCATGCTATAATCTCCAGTATTTCGTAATGATGAGGTTTGAATACGAATACTTCCGGTGCACCATTATGATAGAAGTAACAGATAATTACGTTGTCTCTTACCATGTGGAATAAGATATCATCTTCAGTCAATCCACAGGTGGAGAGGTCTTCGTGTGAGAGAGCTTTAGCTACAGATTCTTTAGTAGGAGTTTCACCAACAACTTTGTCACCTTCGTGAACCCCGTACTCTGCCAAAACATCTCCCACGCCGATCAGTCTAGCTTTAACCAGCATGGGAGCCTCCTGTTACTCTTCTAAAACTTCGTAGCAGTCACCATAAACAATCATCGGATCTATTTCGAAGCCAGGGATGTTTTCAAGAACTACCGCTTGGTCCAAAGTCATCCTAACCAGAAGAATACCAACATCTTCTTCTGCAACACCAAGGCGAAGCAGTTCTTCTTCATTCGGATAATGTGCATCAAGCACAGCACCTTCCTTGATCATCCCAGTTGCTTCCACCATTTCTTTCATGTCGTCAGAAATCATACCATCTTCAACTTTAGTCAGGCGAATTTTCATTATTCGTCCTCCTCTTCTTCAACAACAGCCCAGAATTCACCAGGAATAGCCAGACCTTTAGTTTCATCACCTTCTGGGTAAATGAAAACCACCCCTTCAAGGATCATCATCAGAGTAACCTGTTGTAATGCATCTTCACCTGGACTAGAATCACCGTTAGCAATGATCTCGTTCAACACATCTGCCGGACTTGGGACAAATGCATCATGAATTTCACCGTCTTTGATACCGAAGATTTTTGCTGTTTCTTCATCTACACCTTTAAGTACTACTTTAAAATCTGGTTGACGCATTGTGTGTACCTTATTAAAGTGGCACATCCGTTGTGCCGAGGATTAGTGAGGTAAATGTTAAAAGAATTCTTTCAACACTTTGGCCTGAGAGATCATAAACACGCCGTAAGCTAAGACAACCGGAGCAGTTACGACTGTCAGGAGGTAAGCGACAGTGAACATAAGTTATTCCTCAACTACTTCGTAATTTTCAGGTAAAACAATCAGGTTTTCACCGCTACCTGGGGCATCGAAAGTAGCCATACCTTCCGGCAGATGCAGTTCAACCATAGTGAGCAGAGATTCACGTTCACCATCGCCCAGGCCTTCGAAAGTTTCGTCACCCATGGCATCGCGAGCTACATCTTCCGGTGTAGGAATTTTAGCTTCGACGATCATACCTTCAGTCAGGCCGTGGATTGGATCAGCGATTTCAGTGTTCAGTAATTTAATTTTCATTAGAAGGTCCTCTTGTTGGGTAGAATTAATAACCGTAGCCTAAAAAATTAACAACAGCTATCAGGAAAATCATAACTAACAGACAAGCTACTTCGATACGTATTGTATACTCCCTAGTTGGTAATTATTTCTCTTGTTTGTAGTGTTCACGGAGGAGCTGGATTACAAAGCCCAGCCCTCCAATGATACCACAGACAAGGAAAGTATAGATGAGAACATCAAAATCATGTCGTACATACTACACCTTCCTGTTGTTGGTGTCAAGTGCTTATTTAGGAAATGGGTAAATTATTTTTTACCTTTTCCACCTTTGCCTTTGCCACCTTTTTTGCCACATGCCATAATTGCAATCTTTAGTTAGTTAATTAAAAGTGACCTTGTGCCAGACTAATAAGCGCGTCTGCCATTTGACGAACCGCTTTGGCGTGTTCCAAAAGCGAAAGTCCGTCTTCAGGATCGAAGCGTAATGCTTCCATCACTGCTTTCAGTTCACCATCTTCCGCATGGATTTCACCACGTACCGGAAGTGCCCCAGGACACGATTGGTCCATACTCTCTTCAACGTAACCAACACCAGCGATAAGACCAAATGCACCGTTGTTGTCGATAACAAGTTCTTGTTTCATCTTGGCACCCTCTTTGTTTTGATGTGGTAACTATACCAGATTCAAATCGTGTTGTCAACTATTTTTTAATCTCAATTTTACCATACGGAGGCATATCATCAAGATTACTGTTTTTAAGCATTGTAGCACAATTTTTATCTGGTGTCCACTGTTTTTTATCATTGTCCCAATAGTAAGGAGATCTGCTATCAGGATGTTTAATTATAAACACTTCAGGTGCTGTTGTCAAGTCAATTTTTTCAAAATCTACGTGGACTTTACCATTAAAACCACCACGTTGATATCCACGGTCGAAATTTGATCTTGCAAATAAATATCCGGCTAACCAGCCAGCAGAAACACCATCCCCCGCAATGGCGTAGCCAATTACACGTTTTCTCTTCTGGTGGTCATCCTCAACATCCCAGGCATCTTCCACTAGAGCAGTTATTTTATACAGATTCACCTCTGTGGCCTCCTCATTATTAAGGATCATACGATCCACAAACAGCATTCTCAGAACGTTGAGATGCTTGTTCTGGCGACTATAGTACACGTATGCATCTCCGTTGTCAAATGAAAATTGTATATCTCCATAGACTTTTTCCAGAGCATATTCCAGCTCTTTATGAAGCTGATCAAACATTTCTGTATCAACAGCTTGGTAATGGGCATACGCAGACAGGTTTCCACACAAACCGCGATAGTCTTTGAACACAGGATCAGCGTCTTTAGCACCTCCCCATGCCCAACTTCTGTACTCCATGTAAAACTGGTACATGAAGTCAGAAGGAATTATTGTCTCGATAACCATAACCCACCCCTACTCATCTACATACATGAGCAGGATACGAGTATCCGGCACCCCAGTTACTTCCCAGTAGCCACCACCTGGATAAACTTTACCAAGTAGTACGCCGATATGGCGACGGATTTTCTCAACCGTCTCTTCCATGCGTTGTGCATCTTTGCGTCGGAACATGCGGAATGTGCCGTTTGACAAACGGTATTGGTATTCCATCCTCTTGTCGATTAATTCAGCTACACGGTTTACTACCGGGATCATCATCGAGGCCATCAAGTAAACGAACATGACGCATAACTCTCTCCTTACCAGCCTTCATAGCGGATAATCGGTTGTGGTGGTTCAGGTGGACGTGGTTTATCGTCCTTTACGGCTTTTTTGGCGGTGCTGCCTTAGGCATATGAGCTTTAGTATGGATCTGGTCAGCAGTGTAATACTGTGCACCCTGCTCTGTTAAAGCTCGGTCTTTCACGTAACAATCAGCAGCCCAAACTGCCTGTTCTTCACTATGCCATTTACGCTGACCGTTTAGCCAAATATCATACCACATTGGGATAAAGCCAAGGTGAACTTTCTTCACCTGTGCTCTCCACCAGACACCATCAAAGAAGATTTTAAATTCCACTTCCATCAGTCGTCCTCCACCATCTGTACACCAGCAGGATAAATACCTGTCTTCACCCAAAGATCACATTGTGGGTATCCAGGTATACGACGTAACCCGCAACCATAAGGTTTCGATGTTGTCATGAATTGACGTTCACCGTAACCGTTTTCCTGGAGGATCCAGTAACCTACGTCAGTATCACCTGGTATTTTCATACCATATTCATCAAGCCACTCGATACTCCAACGGCGATAGGCTACTGTGTGGAATTTGCGTTTCTGCCACCAATCAAAAAGCCACATCCGTAACCTTCTCCAGCTTCACATAACGCCACGTCTGACTATAGAGGGCACCTGCTTTATTAAGGTTATCTTGGATGTACTCAGGAGTCGTACCTTCTTTAAAAACGAGAACTCTGACCAAATGCCAGTCTTCATCAACAGACATACGACCAGATATCATAAAAGTTGTTTCTGTAGGCATTAGAAGATCTCCTCTTCAAAAATACCTCTTTCGATGGCTTTTAGCATAAGCTCTTTAGTGAAAGCAGAACCCCTCTCTTTATTTATATTTTCAGGTCTACACATCATTACAATGTTTGGAGTGTCCGAGTGCACGATGTAATACAGGCCGTTCTGCTTGTTGAAGTAATAAGTATCGTATTTGAACTCTTTAGCCATTATCTTCTTCCTCTACCTTTTCTTTTCACTGTTTTCTGAGATTTCTCTTTTTCATCATCTGCATTAAACATATGCATAAGGTGTGTTTGAGAATTTCTACCAAGGCCGGGTTTCTTCAGAGGATTGTAATGCTCATCTGTATCAATCTCTATGAAATCAATCTCGCCTTGTTTGTAGGGTAATTCTAGCAGAAGTTTATCGTCCTTGTCAAATGTTTTTACAATAATATTTTTCCCTTCTACAACCTCGTAACGGACCCCTGCTGTATAGAACAAGGTTCCATCACTATGATGGATCCACAGCATCTTCTCCCTCCTTCAACATTCGGTGGTAGACGCCCATAATAGCGTCGTATGCCACGTCAAACCCCTGCTGACGCAACATATCCTCTAAAGACGACTCCATCGTTGGATTGTAGTGACGAGCCACGATATCTCTATCCAGCTCGTCAAAGATGCGTTTGAAAACCTCAAACTGCTCTTTTGTCATATTCTAACCCCATCTGCTGGCCCAGTACGCCGCTCCGGCTTTGTTACAGGACTGCTGGCGCTAGGTGCTTCCATTTTCATCTGGGCCTGATCGCCATCTATGAAAAGCCAGAATTCTACCTCTTCACTAGAAGAAATAATAGCATAGCCGTGGAAGAAATCTTTGCTCTCAGTCAATTTCTTGTCTATTTTCGCTTCAACACAGACTTCATTATAACCATTCAAATCAAGAGTGTGGCTCATTATCTCACATGCCACAATTTCTTGATTATGGTAATCATCATTATTTTGCAAAGATGCAATTGTAAGTCCTAACCCAAGACCACAGATAAGTATGATACCTAGAGCAAGCATATACTTCGCGAACTCTACGCCGAACAGGAAATTTTTCATGCAATGAACCTCATGGCTTCAACAAACAAAAGGCCTAACACTGCGCCAAATGCAAACCAACACACCCCTCTATCAACTCTTTAATGAACTTTTTCATTATGTCTCCCTAGGTACATCCTTGTACCGGATCTATTTAAAGAGCAGTTCTGCGTGGTGGATAATCAGGATTATCTGCATGATCACAATGGCAAGAACTACCCAGTTAGCTTTGTTCTTAATAATCTTATGAATTCTCTCTTCACGAGATTCAGGCAGAGCCTTAAGAACACGCTCTATTGAACGATTCATATCGTGAATAGACATTTTGAAGCTGTCAGAACCTTCGTCCTGCTCTATCACTACATCAAAGGCGTAGTCTCGTGCATTAGCGCCAGACCCGCGAGTAACAACAAGTTGGTTCATTGACACAGAGTAGCGTGTATTCGCTTCAACATCGTAAATATTAAGAACCTCTTTAGAGTGGTTAACTGTTGATGCCAGTTTGATCACACCAGCTTTCGTCTCAATCTTGCCTGTTTCCAGGAGCATCAACCAATGCTTCTTGTCCAGGTTCTCAAGGCAAGATCTGACGTATTTCACAAACATCTCAATCCTCCTTACCGAAAGTCAAGAAGAAATTAAAATCATCAATCCAATCGAAATTAGAACGAACCATGGGCCATGTTTCATCACCGTGTTCTACATTATGGGCGCGATAATCCATCTCCCATATATCGATCAGTTTGTGCATGTACTCCTTGGCCTGCTCAAGAGACATATTGTCAGGATCAATTTTTGAGAGGTCAATCATCTTCATCGTCCTCTTTGATTTTGTGGTAAAGAACAATTGCACCTGCCAGAATAGCAAAGAACAGACACACCCCAGTCAACATCTCAACCAACATCGCCTGACCCATACTCTACCTCGTCAATTAACTCGACAATCTCATGCAACAGATTCTGGAATAAAAGCTGATCAGCCAATGTCTGTGCATTGTTTCTGCGCTCTTTTATAATATGGAGCACCTGCCACAACAACTGGGCATGAATGTCATTTTCCATCACCACCTCCTCTCAGCTTACGCATATTCTTAACCCAATCGATTACACCAATCAGCAAACCCAGGAACAGGAAAGGCCACAGTCCTGCCAACCCAAGGATATTGTGAACGTCATCACCATCAATCCGACGTTTAGTCTTCAGACACAAGACTGCCAGAACAATCATTAGCAACCCTGCGACACCAAAGTATAGCTCAACAATGCCCATTTTGTCAACTCCTATTTAAATTCTGCCATACTGCGGATCATCCGATCACGAGCTTTCCTGTGATGAGTGCGCATACATTCTTCAAACACTTCAGAGATAAATCTTGAAATGTAATCTCTTTCAGCTTTAATTAGGAGTTCTTCCTCTTCTATTTCGACAGTTTTGTAAGCGTATAGACCACATTCGTTGTAGCCTTCATAATAATTCACAGCAATTTTAACAGGCAGGTCATGACCTTCAAGAGTGAACGGTGTTACCCGACGCTCTGGATGGCCTGTTTCCACACCTTCAACAAAATAAAGCGTATTATCATCGAATGCTTTGTCCATGCAAGCCACAAAAGCAGCTACTGCCTCAGAAACACCAGCGATAAAGTAAGCATATTTAGCTTTAGCCACCATGATTTGATGACGTTTTACATCTGCTTCAGTATGCTTTCCTGAAGCATAGTAATAATATGTGTGGATCTTATCTGGTGATACGTAAAAAATCTTCCCAAGTGTACAGTAGCTTGCTCATAGGGGTCACTCCTCAACTATTTCGAACCCCAAACCACCATGCTCTGGGAGCGGCAGAAGGGACATGTAGTAGGTGTATCCGGGCGATATTCTTCCCTCTTTTGCACCTGCCTCTAATAAGTCAACACCGCGAATTATAACGACTGTTGGATCGGTTGTCAAGCGTTTACAGGGAACAATTTTGCCAACACAATCACAAAGTGATGGGTAACCGTGGTCAGTAAGGAATTTTACTTTCATTTGAACCTCCTGAAAGGCCCTCCCTGGCAGGCTAAAGAAACTTACTGAACTGTTTTCGGAGCTACCATTGACAACTCTTCAATAGCAAAGAGTTCGTTACCCACAATGATATCTTCTTTTTCGCAGTTTTCAGGATCTTCCGCGTAAATCAGAGCTACTTCATCAAATTTGCAACCGATAGGGTTGCCTGCACTATCTTCCATCTGCATACGAGGGTGTTCAGTCATACAGATGTATCCGTCTGTACCAACAGTACCTTCCATAGGTTCCTGACCTGCTACCAGGATCAAGATTGTTGCACCTTTAGGTACAAAACCCATCACCTGAACAGTGTCGCCAACAACACTTTCACCGAAATGAGTTTTCTCAAACATTGTGTCTTTCACCACTGTGGCGAATTCACCGTTCACTTCTTTCTTGCCGCTCTCACCTGTTACGATTTCGATTTTCATCGTGGACTCCTGTTATTTCCAAGTGTTCATATATTGTATTAAATCTAACACATCCCTACCATGATCCAGATCATAAATTTCATCAGCCGGAATCATAGCAGTCAATCTTTTGAAGTGCTCATCCTTACGCAGCATCTCACGGCACCACCAATCACTACCTTCAGGTTTTTCACCTTGTGTGATGAACAGCTCTGTGTAGTGTTTGTTTTTGCGGAACCAGATATTGAATTTAACGTAAGCCATAAGCACCTCCGATGTTGTAAACAGTAACACACTTCTCCTTACCATGTCAACATCAAAAACACGAATACAGCATCTTTTTCTGGATTCATTCCGATCACATCCACAGATATGCCACCCGATCTTAGGTCAGCTATCATGTGAGGAATGTAATCTGACAAATGCTCAGGTATTTTCAGCGTAAATGAGCATCCAAGAAAGCCTGCTACGGCCTTTTCTCTAGCTGTAGCCACAACTGCATCATAAAGCTCGTTCATCTCTTTAGGGAGCGTTACAGGAGCTTTCATGGCAAGGTTGTGTAGCGTATCTCTGGCGTTCATTATTCTGGTCCTATCCACATAAACGGTGGAAGTTTCAACAGGTCCTGTTTGTCCCACACAAAGAATGCATAAGCCTGCCCATCAGTCCTGCCGTTCTCCTGGAAGGAGGGACGCTTAGCAATCGTGATCACTGTTGTTGGTTGATGAGTTTGCCACCACTCATAACGTGTCTTTGACTCAAGAAAGTTAAGACGGAGTAGCATGATCACCACATCAGCATCATCCAGACCTTTCTCAATAAACTCTTGAGCTTTAGAGAAGGGCGGGTTGGTCACGATGCAGTTAACATGTGGGTAATCTGTTTCAAGGTAATCTACACCTTCCTGAATCTCACCCCAGGCTGAACCTAATGGCATATTGCTGTAGAACGGCCCTGTTGCACTGTTTCTGCACGGCTCCATGAACGTGAAGTTGTCAGGGAAGTCAATCAGTTCGAATAGTGCATCCGCTAAGTACTGTGGGGTGACATATTCATCATAAGGTTTACGTTCACTATCTGGCTTACGAGCACAGGTCATAAACAAATCTCCAGATCAAAAAAGCCCTCCGAAGAGGGCTTAGCGTTGTGTTAATCAGCCCAGCAATTTATCATGAAGATCTTTGCCAGCTTTGATGATTTTCTTAACCAGACGACCACGGTTGTTGTCTTTAACTTCGATCTTTTCACCAGTTAAAGCATCATGCAACTGAACAAGAATTTCACGAAGCTCTGCGACAGTGAAATCTTTCAGTTCTTCTTCACTTAACGTTGCAACGCTTAGTTTGAAGTTACGACCATCGTCCATCAGCAGATTCAGATAAACATCTTTCGGATGATCTTCTTCTCTGTCCTTAGCTTTCGCTTCATGGATAGCTTTTACCAGTTCTTCCATAGAGTTGCATTGATGAACTTCCGGTAAACCCTCTTCACCTAACACACCACGGTCTTTGTTGAAAGGTAAAGCCTGTTGACCAGCCTGAATACGTGCAATATTCTCTTCGTTGAGGATGATTGCACCAGTGCGTTCAGCCATGTCTTCTTCGTTCAACCAGACCTGCCCACCACCTTTAATTTTAGCAATCTCTTCTTCAGTCAACACCCCAGTGTACATTTTATCAATCAAGCGATCAAAATGGCGTTTGAAGAAAGTCACTTGATCGTGCATGTTAGCACCGTCACCGAAAGTCCCGCCCTGATAGTTATGGAACATGAATTCGCAGTTCGGAGACAAAGTACGTTCTTTTGAACCTAACCACAAAATAGTACCAGCAGAGCAAACCATACCTTCAGCATGAGTAACTACATGGCCCTGAGATTCACGCATTGCCTGGAGATAAGCCATAGCAATATTGACGCAACCCCCTGGGCTATTGATGATAATACGAATAGAATCATCAGGTTGCAGCATACGGATCAGTTGCAGACGAGACAGATGGTCTTGTAGGTCTTCTAAATCATCGATATAGATGACATGATCCATAACCGGAGCAGGATAGCTGTATGTTTCCATAATGCCACCAGGCATACCGAACATTTTGTTCTGCATAGGTTCTACTGCTTTCTCGCTGCGTTCAGGCTGACGACGATTGTTATAAAACTTGTTCATAATAGCGGTCCTTATGTGAGGGTAGACTTATTGTAGCGTAACTGCATCACCACCTTATCTTGCTACAACGTATTTGTAAGTGTTGTCGTTTTCTGGAATTCCTGCAATGTCAACAATGTACCAGATTACACCGTCTATGTCAACCTTTTCTCCAACAAATTTTACTTCACTTGTGAAATACTCCATAGACTCTGTGAACATCTTGTAAGACGAATTTGTCAAGATTGCCACATTTTCTACAGAACCGTCAGGATTCTTAATCCATGCATTACGTGATCCCTTGTTGGCTACGATATAACCTTCACCTTTAGGGACAAGGCAATACACTTTGTTAAGTCTTTCTTGCAAAGATAGAAATCTCTTTTCTGCCATACTTCGTTCTCCTCTTTATGGGACTAACTATAACAGAAACGATGGTGGTTGTCAACAGTTATTTTCAATAAATTTTAGAATACCGCCCACAAAGGGGCCGAAGCCCCTGTGTTGTGAGTGATTATTCAGATACCGGAGTCCAGATTTTATTTTTACGGTCTTCGATAAGGTTAAGAGCAATCTGGCGACCAATACCAGAACGGACTACATCATCTGGACTATCGAAATCCACCATACCAACTTCTTCGTCCGGGTGACGAGTGAAGAAGTCAGTAACCCATGCAAGGCCAGAACGACCTGCAATATCACGTTGCGAGTTATCGCCCATGATTACCAGAGTTGCCTGGTCTGAAACACGAGTGATGATCGATAACATTTCTTCCGGTGAAGTTTGCTGTGCTTCGTCAATCAGTACAAAGCAGCGCTCGTCGAAAGAACGACCACGAATTGATTCAACTTCGCAAATCTCAATACGGCTGTTCTGACCATCACCCAGCATAGCTGCAAATGCACCACCACCAACCTGACGGCGAATAGTGTCCATCATGCTACGCAGATAAGGCCAAAGTTTCTGCATCGCATTACCAGGTTTAAACCCAGAAGTTTTACCAGTCTGGACATATGGACGTGCAACAATGATTTTATCAATCTCATTTTTGCGTAACTGCTGACCAGCAAAAGCTGAAGCCATGAATGTTTTACCGCTACCAAACACACCGTTTACGATAACAATCTTCTTAGTCTGTAAGAAGTGCAGATACAACCCTTGTTTCTTGTTGAGAGGACGTATAGCTGGAGCATTGTACTCACGTTCTTCAGCAAATTTTTCCGCAGCGTGTTTCATACGCTCAGTTTTACGAGCTTCTTTAGCATCTTCACGCATACGACGAGTTTCGCGACTTCTGCCCATTTTGGGACTCCTTAGTTGAGGATAATTGGGAATATTGTTTCAGACCGCTACACTTCAGCACCGCACGGCCTAATCAACGGCTGTTTTCTTGAATCATCCCAGGAGTTCAGTTAAAGATTGATCAAGTCTGGCTGCTACACCTTGTACACGAATGTTAAGTTTCTCTGTGTGGATCAGTTCTTCCAGTTCTTTCACGGAGAACTCTCCAGCCATTGCATCCACCATAATCTCCTGCACTTTGGCCTGAGTTTCAGCTAACAATGTTTTTTCAAGCTGTTTGGCTTTTGCTTCCAGGTCTTTCATCAAGCGAGGATCAGTAGATTTTTGCAGTAACAGGCGAATACCTTCAAGTTCAAACTGAATACTTTCAGTATGGCCTGCCATCATGCGTGGGAATACTAAATCCACAAACTCCTGAGCCAAAGCTCTGCGTTTGTCCACATTGATCGGCATTATTCTTCATCCTCTTCTTTGGCTTTACGTTTTGCTCTTTCAGCTTCTTCATGTTTACGCCGCCGTTTAAGCTCCAAGGCCATTTCTTTTTTCAGAGCTTTCTTCAGCATTTTCTTAGCCATCTCAAGGCTCCTCCTTTGTTTTGTTGAGTTAAGTATAGCAAAGTTTACTGAGCTTTGTCAACCAATCTTTTTAATACTACGTATCGTTTGCTTACCTTTCAATCAACCTTATGCCAGATACCATCTTTCTTGACATAAAATGACTGGTTATCGCTACCTCTGAATGGTTTCTTCGTTGGCAGGTCTTTTTCGTATCTGCCATCAATAATCATATCAGCAAGGCATTCTACCTGGGCACGTACCCAAATCGGTAGTTCTTCCAATATGTAGCCAGTATACACCAAAATGGTCTTCTTGTCACCAAATTTTTCACGGATTTCTCGCATTACTAAGAGAATGTCTTCCACGTTATAAGGTGCAAGGGGTTCACCGCCGAGGAAACTAATTCCGTCGATGTAGGTATTATCCAGATCTTGAAGTATTTTGTCAAGATGTTTTTCTGAAAATGGCGTACCTTTATCTGGGTCGAAATAGGAGGCGTTAAAACATCCCTTACAGTGATGTGGACAACCAGACACCCACACAGCAACCCTGATGCCCGGCCCCTCTGTGTAAGAGGCAAAGTGATAACCAACTATATTCATCTTCCTACCTCCGAAAAAGATACACATCCTTGTGTATCGTTAATAAATTACTCATCATCTCACAACATGCAGTGATCACCGCCTACATGTTTAACCCTTTCCAACACTTCGGCCTGCTTGCCTGTGTTGAATGGGCGAGCATTAGGCGCAGACAGATAGCCTGATACTCTTCGGATCACACTGATGCTCCCTTCGTCGTGGTTACCACATTCAGGACAGCAGAAGCCACGAGACGTTGCGTGAAACTCACCACGGAAACCACATTTGAAGCACTGGTCAACAGGTTGGTTTATACCGAAGTACATGATGTGTTGATAACCGAAGTCTACCAAGGCTTCTAAAGCGCCGAGGTTATTTCTCAGGTTCGGCGTTTCTACATAGCCAATGTTGCCACCGGAACTGATTATAGCAAAACCTTCCTCGTAAGTCCATTTGTCGAAAGGACTGCTCTTGATCCACACTGGCTGATGAAACGAATTAGTCAGGTATTCGCGTTCATGCTCCAATACATTCGGGTACATACGATCCAAGCATGTTGCAGCTTTGTAACAAAGACTTTCACTCGGAGTACCGTACAGACTAAAACCCAATCTGCTGCGCTCTTTGAACTCGGCACATTTGTCTTTCATGTGTTGAAGGATACCCAGAGCAAGGTTTTTGTCACCTTCTCTACCAAGGATCTGACATGTTTCATACACCCCGATGTACCCAATACTGATTGAAGCATACCCGTCATAGAACAACTTGTCAATAGTTTCTTCAGGATCTAGACGAGCAAGAACACCCTCACACCACATGATGGGGTTCTGACCTGCCTTAGTGCCTTTCAGATGGTTAACCCTTACAAGGTGAGCTTCATATGCCAAATCCAGATATTCGTCTAGAACTGTAAAGAAATCAACACCTTCTGTTTTAGCTTTTGCTGCAATTATTGGCAGGTTGAGGCTAACAACACCTAAGTTGAATCTACCGAGGTATTTCTCCTCACCTGTTGCAGGGTCGCTATATTTCGATAAGAAACTTCTACACATTATGTTCAGGGTGGTTCGCAAGTCCACCCCCGCACCTTTAAGTGCTGCTGCATGTTCCCATGCAGATCAGACTATATCTTCACACTTAGTGTGTCTACCATTTCGAGTGTCATCGGCTTACACCCTACACCGCTACATTCATCACGGTTAGTCGTTAGGCATTTCGTAACAGAACTCGTAATCATAGTTATTAGGCGCACCACGTTTCAGGATAGCAGATATTCTTTTTCTATCTATTCCTAAAACATCAGCACAACATCTCAGACTTTTAAAGTGGAAAGAAAACCTCACCAGTTAATTTGTTGGTGGCTTTCACACCGTGGCATCTTGTGTAAAAAGCATAACAGTTGTTGTTGTATCCTTCTTGCGTATTGTCTGGGCAAGCTCCCCACTCAAGGTTGTATACACTGTTATCTTTCCTGTTGTCCCCTTTGTGCTTAACATAGGGTAAATTGTCTGGATTTGGTAAGAACGCTTCAGCAACAAGTCTGTGAACCCTTAGGCAAACAGTCTTTTTGTTCTTGCGTATCCTGACAAGACGGTAACCTGTGTTTATCTCTTCCCACGAATGAATAATTCTTTCATTTTCGTAGCGGGTGCAATAAACATTACCCATCTCGTCAATTTCATAACCTTCAAAATCACGAATTTGTTTTTCTCATTTCAGGACCCCTCTTGGTCAGGAGTTCTGTTACGTTTAGCACGGGATTGTCCGTTCTGGAGTTTCCCCGTTTAGATAGATTTTACATGAGCAGTTATAGTTTACCCATGCTCGTTACTTTACCATCTGTCGAGCCTGTCACTTTACGATTTAGTGGAACAGAAACAAAGTCAGGATAAATTCGCTCTGCTGAGCATTCCAAAGCCAGGCGTTTCAGATCGTAATTTGGGTCACCTGGGTTCATGTTCACCCCTTCTTCAAGGAAGAACAGAACTTTAGGGAATATTGGTGTAACATGATCTTCGCCTAAACCCGCTTTGTGAACCTTGAGGTAGTTACGGGTGATCATGCGCCCAAATTCCGAGGTATCCGTGCCTAAACTGATTGTCACGAAAGGGGTTTGACCGTTGGTTGACGTTAACGTATTGATTTGATACATAAAAGTCTGCATTGCATCAAATACAGCTTTCTCCGTCATATCTTTAGCAACATCTTCTTTTAAGCCGTGTTGATTGCAAAACTCTACATTCTTTTTGTGAGTTTTTTCAACATAGGGGACTAAATAATGGTCTACATGACTGAACGTCTGACCACCATACTGACTCCCAGATACGGCAGCACTAATTTGCGAAAGAATTGTTGCGGCAACGTTAATAGATTGCGGTGATTCTATTGTTGCGTTACCTATAGTGAATCCATGCTCCAGCATGTCTGGATAATTTATCAAGCAGCAGTTCGTTAATGGACTAACTATGTAATCCAGATCATGAACATGCATGAACCCATCGATGTGGGCCTTCGCAATTTTCTCTGGCAGTATCTGTGTGACAGCTATATGTTTGCTCAGAATACCAGCCAGTAAGTCACGATGCGTGTGCACCAGTTTTGTTGGTTTGTTAGCATTCTCTTTAGTAAATTCATCACAAGATTGGTCAAGGAAACCATTAACGTCTGCCAGTAGTTTACCACCAGCTTCACGGTTATTATCGCGGGTTTTACGGTACTCGATGTAAGCACGGGCAGCATCCAGATAACCATAACGCATCAAAGCGTTTTCCACCATCGTGTGGATTTCAGGTACTGTTATCTCCTTTTCATACTGAGCATAACTTTCCAGCTCAGAAACAATCTCGTCAGCAACAAAATGTGCTGCATGGAACGCTCTTACCACATCAGCCCCAGAGGCCTCCAGGGCTTTTTGTGCAGCTACCACTATTTTACGAGCATCAAAAGGTTCTGTTGTCAGATCTCTCTTGATTACGTTTAACACAGCAAAACTCCTCTAACTTTTATCATTGATAATCTTTCGGATCACCAATGCCAAACTCTTTTTCGGCAATATCAACATCGGTGTCCCGTATTTGAGCTTCCATCTCTTGTCTGTCAAGTTCTCCCATTATATTGATGACTTTTCCTTTAAATTCATCAAAATAAACATCGTCGCGTAGTCGGTTATCATCTGTGAGGCCATTAAACCACAACCATCCGACGTATTCTGCACGACTACTAAAGCCTCTTTCTTCCCATTTTTTACTCATTTTGCCCTCTGTATTATGCTTCAAGTCCAAACAATTTTTCAAGACGCTTGAAATCGTCAATGTCGAAAGGTTCATCTTTACCTATAGACATTTGTTGCTCTTTGTCCTGGCGTTTTGTGTACTTACGAACATTCACGCGATCTTCAACCGGAATATCGTACGGCAGATCAGAAACCAGTAGCGCATCTTCTGGTACTTCTTCTACGTCAAGAATATCCACACCATGATAAATTTCTGGATACAGGAAATCTTTCCGCATTGTGCCAGCGAAGATATCTGCTTTACGATAATGTGTGGTTTTGTTTTTACAACGGACGTTCTTTCCTTTCATCACATCTATGTTCTTGAGGTCAAAACCTACAGCGTAGAGTGCAGCTCGTAGCCCGTTTCTTGTCTTCAGATTAACACCCGGCAACTGTGCCAGAAAATCAAGAGTCACAGAGATAAATACTTTCTTAGGTATCATCATATCGCTCATTTCTGTCTCTCCTTGAAGCCGTCTTTTGGGCGAGACGAACTTCTATTTTACACTATATCTTGTGGTTGATCAACTACAAATTATCTATCGATGAGGAAGGTTTTGTCTATCGACACTTCCTCACCCTGATATGATACTCGCTCTCTTTTGCTATGTCAATGTCTGCTTTAAACACCAAGTAACGATTGAGCATTTCTTGACACATATCGTGATTGATCCTGTTGGCAAAGACCAACTTTCCGTCCTTATTACGCACTTCAAGCCAGTCACCTTCATGCACCACAGGATCACCCCCCTTAGCACACCGACTCATGACTACTCCAGAATAGTATCCATGAATTCTTCGATATCATACCAGTCATCTGCCAAACAGTCAACCGGATTAGTCAGCTCGTAGAACTGTTCGTACGGAGTTTTCATTTTAATCAGGATCGTTTTAGCCGGATCAAACTGATTAAAGAACTCATTACGGTCGTCTATCATTACATCGCAATTGATGTTACCTTTGAAGTGTGTGGCATAGAAACCGTGGCCCTGTGAGTGATCATCAAGGTCCATGAAATCCTGAGTCCAACGCTTCAGGAGGCGAACTTTTGAAGCCTGATGACCTTTGTGGCACATTGAGATAAACGCAATCTGATGACCCTGTTTGACCCATTTCTTAAGCACATCCATTGCATGACCATACGGACGAAGACGATCATACAGATACGGATCCTCCCAGAAATCTTTAGGCTTCAGCATATGCTTACCCGGCTCAGGGAAGTATTTGCCAAGGTCGTAGAACAATCTACCATTCTTAGGATGCTCTTCTGGTAGAGTGAAATCACCATTCACCCTGTACATCACTTCCATCCAGTTCCACCATGCACAGTCTGTAGGAACAAGTGTGAGATCAACATCAACGCCGATTAACATACTGCTACTCCTCGAATTGTGTGCCTTCTTTAACTGCAAAGAAGACTTCTGCTATCGTTTCCGCACATTCTAACGCACATCCCTCCTTATTGTCAATATCCATTTCATATCCACGCACACCATTTAAGGCTAAATTGAGGTATGAACGTGAGTCGATACCCCAGTCGTAACCTTTTCTGTGCACACGGACAAGCATGAAATCCCCGCCTGTGCTGTAAGCATAATCAGAAAGACGCTCAACCTCTTCTATGAAGCCTCCGTCTGAATAGATGATTACCCCTTCACCTTCAGGATAATCTTTTCTCAAAGTATTGACTGCTGCGTCCCCGAAGGCATGACTACCAAACAAAGGTTTAATCAAATCTTCAGAGCAGTGGATCATCCACTCCCGTGGGGAAACATGCTTGCCATCAATCATCAGATAAGGGCAAGGCTCCTCTTTATAGTGGCGATCATAGATTGCAGCCCAGAGTTGTGGAGTAATCCCAGCAGCTTTGATTGCGACAGAGAATAACATCTCTTTCACTTCACGATGAGCAGCAGGAATACCATTCTGTTCCATGATGCCTACCAGCAGATCTGAAAGATAGTCTTTACCTGACTTCATCGGAGCATTCAAAACAATCACATCCATAATAATCCCCTACTGCCAAACCATGATGCCGGAAACATGCCGAGGTATCTGTTCATACCGTGAGGAAGATATACCAGCATATCGCAACCGACCTGCTCAACTAGGTAGACACAACCGATCTGCAAAGTTTTATCAGCATCTTCTTTGAGGCATTTTGCTTTTAACATTATTCCACATCCTCCAACAATTCAAATACTTCAGGAGTATACCAGAAAAACTCCGTACATCCATCAAAACCTTCAAAATGACAATTTCTGTATCCAAAGATTTTGTGTATCTCTTCCTCTTTCTTCCTTGCATCTCGCCCGAAAGAGAAGTGCCAAACTCTAGCCACCTCTAGTGTGTCAAAACCGCCTTGTCGCTTCACATGTCTTAACCTAGATGGCAAATTTTGAGAAATACCTATTTTCATTATCTCAGGTACTTCTGGGTCATCAACCATTAAGCAAATAACCGCTGGCAGGTTTGGTTTAAAACCTCCTTTTGCACAGTTCGGGCAGCCGTGTCTACGATGGTCGTTACAATTTTGTTCAAAAGGACCGTGTATCGGACAAATTATCCTAATCTTCTTGTCCCAACCGAGGTATTCCATCTCAGAATGATCGTAAAAGTCTCCCAGATTTCTTTAAAATCTGTTATAACATCTTCCCTACTTTTTAATTTTCCACCCATCACAGTCCTCTCAGACAAGGGGCTATTGCCCCTTGTAAATTATCTACCACTAGGTAAGAGAATGTTCCCCATTTTTTCCTTATCATTTTGGTTTTTCCTGCCACGACAGGTGCAACCACACTCTTCACAGCGGAATTCTTCAAAGGCAGATACTCCTGTAAATACGAACTTACCTTCAAGTTTCTCAAGATGTGTGGAACCGCATTTAGGACAGTGCATTTTTCCGTCATTATAGTATTGACCAACATTCGGGTGCTGTTTGGCGAAAGGTCTTACTGTGGTGTACAGATCTTCCAACGTAAGCACGTCGAAGTGGTTGTAGTATGACATTTCGTCATAAGCCTGCAACTGTTCTTCAGGTGTGCAGTTGTGACCTAAGCAGCGAAGCCACATCGCCATAGTGTGATCAACCAGTTTTTGGCGATCAAGTGCAAAATAACGACAACTGAAATCTAAACTGTTGCTTGGCAGAGTAAAGCATTTTTTCATGATACCTAAAGTATCAATCTCGTGATAGTGAGATGGTGGATCAATTTTGTGAAACGCACAACGTTGATTTACATAGCCTGAATCATACCTGGCGTTGTGAGCTATAATGATATCAGCCTTATCTATATAGTCACGAAGTTCACAAACAAGCTCAACATCATTGTGTTGGTCTTTGCCAAAAGTATCATAGTCAGGCAACTTCCGGTCAACTACGGGGTGGTTTTCACCGTACCATTTGCCACTCCATGTTAGCATAAAAGGTTCCATAACGATTGCTTGTGGCTGTATAAACTGTTTAAACATCCCAAAGTGGAAACTTAATGTTGGAGATGTTTCTGTATCATACACCCAAATTTTAGCACCACGGTTTTCTTCTAAGAAACGCTCAGCAGCTTCGCCAGCAATCTCATCAAAGTTAGCCTGGGCTTTTTTCAGTTGTAGACGAATCCAGCTTTCACGGGATTCTTTACCTAATAACTCACGAGCTATCTGCCTGTTGGTCCAGCCTTGAGTTTTAAGCTCTACAATTTTTTCTACTGTTAAATCAGCCATTTCATTATCCTTAGTAGAATCGTACGATATCTTGAACTTTAAAGTCCCGATACTCGCCTTTCTCTATGTCAAAAGCGTGCATCAGATAACAATCTTCAGGATGCCATTCTGTATGTCCGAACCAGATCTGTGGCTCTGTGACTATCCGATCAGAGTATTTGCCTTTGTAGTTACGATAAAGGAATTTTAGTACAACTGATTCACACGGTTTAAACACAGGTTTCTCTCTGATCTCCGACATAGAAATCTCTCTCCTCTGTATGCTTGATAAATTCCTGCATGTAAGCCTCTATAGCTTCATGTTTTGTTAGGTCTTCAGGTATGTCCAGATTAAGGTCTTTTTTCGCCCTAGCGATGATTGTGGCCTTAGAACATCGCCTTAAGAACTTAGTCATATCATCTCTGTAATTCTTGTGGAACGGGAGATCACTGTAGTCATTTTCAAGATAGTCAGCCATCCGGCGCAGCGCCTCTGATAGACTACAATCTGTGTACTCTGCAACGTATTTCATCCAGTATTTTGTGATATACCCCTCCCAAGTATTCACACACTGTGATAAAACACCTCTACAGTGTCCGTCTGCATGGTCATGGTCAAGTACTGGTTTGCGAAGTGGCTCGCCAAGTACAGGATCCATACCACCCTGTTCCTCAGACATTTCTTTCCGTAAAGCTGCAATTTCTTTTGAATCCTTTAACCACCTGCACGTTACAGGGGCTTTCACAGCTTTGCGTCTCGTTTTTACCTTGCGCTTCCTGATATACCCTCCCACCAACAATAACCTATCCACAAAGCATCTGCTACGTCAGCCTTGCCCATAGTTAGGTTCATACCATCAAGAAACCCAGGCCACTTCCTTTCGGCAGCAGCGATCATAAGTTTCTTGTCCATTTTCACTTGCTTCGTAATAGTATGCTCCTTACCGGAACGTTTGTCAACCTTTATTTCTTCATAAAAGGCAAGTTCTGGTGGTAAAAACCTATGAGCCTGCTTCTTAGCAGCAGTTACGTTCACTGTGTGGATTTTCGATATGTCTCCGAGCGTCTTCAACATGGTAAGCTCGATAGCATAGAATAGACCTGCCAAATCCTTGCCAGCGTTACCACGAGCAAGGTTGAAAGGTAAGTCTTCCATCACAAAGTGGTCTATCTTCCACTCTTCAGAAAGTGCAGCTATTTGTTCACATAACCACTGTATACGCTCAACGGTAAAATGGGCCTGATAAGCCCCTTTCTTCACCTCTTTGGCACAACTATTCACTGTCTTAAAGACGGATTTGTGTACCGGAACACCGTCCTGCCATATACAACAGGCCGAGTGTGTTAGTGATTGGTCAACAGAAAGTAAAATCACTGTCAACTCCTTATATCATAGGATCGAAATCCTTCAACAAATTGATAACTATTCTCATTTGATCTTCGTAGAATCGTGGGTGTACCCCGTCATCGTACAAATTCTTTCCCAGACCAATCTCAGATTCTTCTGTGAGACAAAAACCTTGTGGTGTAAGCACCATAGCACTTTTGTTTACCAAGTGCTGAAAAGCCAGCACAATATTATTGGCAATCTTTGAACGACTCCACCCCATCCGGTGAAGGATCGTCTCCAGAGGAATCAGTTGTGGATCTGGTTCTTTATATAGCTCCTCCTCCCGAAGCAGGATTTGAGGAAGATTGTAAGCCTGCTGCACTCTGCACAACAGATTTACCCTCTGCTCTTCATCAAGTTCGAGGATATCAGAAGCCCCTTTCACAAATAGCAAAGCCTCCTCAAGGCTCGCCATATCTTGTGGGTTCATGTCCTGCTCCTGTATATTAGCCAGAGTGATGTATACGTGACCGACCGTCTTCTATTGGTCCCCCAACTTAACCATGCAATGGCCTTCTTTCCACTTAGAAACAGACCTCTCTCCGTTAGAATAGTAGACTTCCAGTTTAGCACGGTTATTTTTGATCTGTATGACCTTTGCTGTCTCCAGAGCACCATAACCGTAATACACTGCAACAGTATCACCTACATACACTGCACTGCCACGGTAGTCATGGATGTAATCAGTACCTTCTGAAACCACACTGCCCCCTTATTCGAAGAAGTGAGTTCGAGGACAAGATCCTGCCTCACCTTGTTTCACCAGTTCGTACACTTCACCTTGGCTTGTTTCGTAGATACAAACTTTCTGCCCGTTGCCACGATAAGTGTCCACGAGGTAAGCTGTATCACCTGTCCATGCAGAAACTGAAGCAAACATCACAGCAGAAATAAAGACAGCCCACAATGTTTTCATAGTGCCCCCTCTTTATCAACAATCGAAGTATACCAGAAACAAAGCAGGCTGTCAAATAAACTTAATCTGTGACCACACCCCCCGCCTTACGGAAAATCCTCAGCATTTTTTCAATATCTTCAACCCGCTGATCATAAAGTTTACCAGAACCAGGAGGTGGTGGGAAACTTGCCCAACGACTACGGCATTTATAGATAGCTGAACGGATCCTTCCTTCATATATGTCATCAAGTGCTTTGCATTCACGGATCAGTTGTTTTGCTATAGCATCCTGACTTGCCGGACCAAAATCTTTTAAGCCAAGCTGTTTCATGTAGTGCTTGGCATATTTCTCTAAGATCTGATATCTGCCAAAAGCTGATGACGTTAAACCTGGACGCAATTTAACATAGATCCCTGGGTGCTTACTGAGATCCTCTATATACTTTCCACCAACCAGGATATGGTAAGAAGCATCTTCGCTACCATACCGATCAGTACCCTCTGAATGAGAGATCATCGAAAAGAAAGCTCTCAATTGCACATTTTTATTTAACTTCATTTGAACCTCCGATTAACCACTCTTCCAACAACCCGTTATGTTTTGCATATTCTGCGGATTTTCTGACACATACAGCATCCCACCACTCTACGTATTGCCCTAGGGGATATCTTCTGCTGTTTTCAGCAATCTGAACTTGCCACTTGCCTGTGTCATGTCTCCATTTAACACCTGTGCACCCAGATGTATTATTAAGTTTAAGCGTTTTGCCTCCGTAAGTACCTGAGACTAGCTGTTTCCTTGCCTCTACAGCCTCCTCTTTAGTCTCAAAGTACCCAGCAAAACTATTCCCTTTAGAAGTGTTATACTCTGCATACCATAACCCATTCTCGCGGCTCTTATAAACACCTAAGTGACCGTGCTGATTATTTTTCGGTAGTAAATTATTTATTATGTGATCCTTATTGTTCTCGCTGTATGTGCCCATGGCGAGATTTTCTATATTATCCTGGCCTTTTATGTCATTTAAATGCCTGACAAGAAAGTTTTTTGTTAAGGAGTTATAAAACATATCATAAACTATTCTATGACGTTTCCTCTCACGAACCTCTGAGGATTTAATACCGATATACCCTTGCCTATCTTTACAACCCGCTTTTGTGCCAGCCTTTATAAAGAGTTGACTTTTACCTCTACCTCTGTAATGATTCTTTGTCCAAATCATCTTCCCATCTTTATACCAGAATGGGAAATTATCATTAAAGAAGAAATTAATCATTCGTTCTCCTTAACAATGTTTATTCCATACCGGAAGTGCGCCTGTCATATTGTAGGCCTCCTCCAGTGTTAATAATCTACCCCATAGATCCCAGCCGCAATCCATCTGCCTGCCGTAGCACTCCGTCCCTGTACCATGATCGTGCCCGTACAGCTGCCTTGCACCGTAGCGTTTCTTGTTCCACGTAGCAAACTGGTAGTGGCTCATGCAGATCAGATCTTCGAAGTCTCGGCATTCGTAGTAGTCAACAACTTCATGACCAAACTCTTTCATGATCCGCACTGTGGTTTCGGTATCATGATTCCCTCGGACAAGAATAATATGACCGTTCATAATATCCAAAAAGTATTGCAGATCATGTGCAATATCTTTGGCCTTAGCACAACAAATGTCACCCAGAAGGAACACAGTATCATCAGGAGACACTTGATCATTCCACGTAGTGATAATTCCCCTATGCATGGAGTCCAGATTACCTTTGTACAAACCCCTGTGTTTTTGAGATGAATCAAATTCCAGGATGTTTTTATGCAACAAGTGCAAGTCTGCTGTTACGAATTTCATTATTCGGGAACCTCCTCACCATCCCACGCTTTATCTTTGAAAAGTACCAAAGAGTATGCTGGACCAGTCACATCTTCCTGCACACTGGTGAACACACATAATTTTTCACCCTCAATTATCTCACAATCTCTGTTCAGAGTCAATGCGAAAACACGATCACTTGCAAAATCATCTGTGCAAAGAATGAAAGCATAATCATTTTCATCGTACAAGCGCCACATCCCTGTGGCTACGATGAACGTCGGCTTAAGCTGTGTTACACCAACTCTATGCTCGTCTTCGAATACTGCTGCCATGATTGCTAAATCACCGCCATCGATTTTATTCATTTTATAATCCCCACCCTACGTAAAGTAGAAGATAAAGAAGTTTTGTCATTGAAAACACGTTTCATGTAAACAGCATCGAAAATAACGCCCATCCACTGACCAACCGAAATGTCCCGATCAATGCCGTTGAAGTCGGTGTATTTCACCCGTCCATCTGGAAACCACTCTTTGTACTGCCGGATCGTTGCTTCCCACAGCTCCAGTTCACTCTCGCATACAGACAATAGCTGGAATGCAGAAGCATCACCGAAGCGCCCTTTAGCAATCAACCCCTGATAAGGTTTGATGTTATCAGCAGTATCCCCACACAACATTTGGTAGTGGAAGAACATCTGGCCCCAGCCACCAACATCTCCATTCGGCTTCATGAAAATGTGGCCTATAGAGTCATCGATCAGCATCGGTGTTTCACGAACAAAATCGCCTTTGTCGTTACGCATCGGATCGAACAGCAGACCAGGTGTCTGGCGTTGATCTTTATCAATACTGATCACCAGTTTGTCGAATTTACCTGTCTGTTGGTAATGCAGCCAACCGGAGTATTGCTGGATTGCCAACCAGTCATCAGCTTCCATACCATCGATCACTTGTGCGTTGAAGTGCTCACGCAGGTATCTACGTGCATCCGGCAGCATCAGGGGTCGCAGCATGTCAGCCCTGTTGGCCTTGTACTGCTCAGGCATGGGGAGATCCAGACGGAAATTTCCTTCTCCACCGAGCACGCCAATGCATCTTTCAACCGGGATACCCAGGTGGTTGAGTACAGCGTTAGCCTTGCATTTCAGTGTATGGAGGCAATTCTCAACAGGCTCAGGTGTTTGTATATCCAGCACATCAAAATCATCACGGGTCCAGGGTGTAAACTCTTTATCAGCTTTCTTGCAACGTGCTTCACGATTAGCATTCTCAGCTTTCAGCCAACCACCTACAGCTTTTTTCTGTCTGCCCCAAAACTCTGTTCTGGTTTTGAACTCTTTCTTATGTCCTGACGCTTTGTGAGTGACCTCAATGGTACGTTTCTCACAGCTTGCAGCAGCCTGATAAGCTACCTGATCAAAGTCGTAGTAGACTTTAGCATCAGGTTCAAGAAGATCTTTTAACTCCTCAATAGAGGTAAGTAATGGGTAGTCTCTCAAAGTATCCTCCTGTTATTTGCCGCTATAAATTTTATTGAACAGCACATCATCCCCGTTGCCAAGCATCTCGCCGTAAGCATCACCAAACCTGCCAGCAATAGCTTCAAGTGGGTATAGTACTGTTTTTTATCCAGTTCAACCAAAGCCATACCGTATCGCTCTGCGTAATGTTTTAGTGCACGATGCAATGAGTCATCATCGTATTGAGATTTCTTAACATCGCAAACTTTTCTGATAGCTTGCATGTCAAAGAAACCTTTCTGATACCATTATAGCATCAGTTGTCTGCGCTCATCAACAACAGTCTCTACCTCATGCAACACCTCATCAAGAGTATAGCCTTCTTTATGTGTGGAGGATTTACCACACTTAATGTAGTTACCATCTTTGTGTGGGGGAACTATTTCGTGTTTCTTCTCCTCCTCTTGTACGGGGGGTTTCAACCACAGGTCGGGGTGTTTACGGTCCTTAATATCAGAGTGATTTCTCTGATAACCATGTGTCCATGCAAACGTTTTACCTGGGATTTCATATTTTTTGGTGAGTTCTTCACGATCTTTATCGTCTGTCACTTTCATAGTAGTCTCCATGTGCAATTTCAACGATCAAAGCCAGGGACTAGCCCTGGCGATTGTTGTTACAGTTCGTCAACATCTACAAAGCTCGAAGGCTTCATGATCTTACCTTTCCCATCAAGGAAGATGAAGCGTTTTTCACCTCTGTAGGATATTTCTGAGCAAGTGAAACCAGTATAACGCCCTTCGAATCGGTTTGTCAACTCTTTTAGCTCCAAACCTACCAATGACGGAATATCTACCTGCACAGGAGGAACACCGTGTGCTGCACGAAGGTTCTGTAATGTGGCAAATTTACTGTCGTTTGATTCCAGAACTTTTTTCATCATACCTTTAGTATCACCACGGAGCTGAAACAGTAGAGCAGTTGACATACGGCAAAGTTTAGCAACGTTCATCGACTGATGATCACCAACCATCGCACGACTTAAGAGATGCATAAACGTTCCAATTTCAAACTTACTGTCTGTGTCACGCTCGAATAATTCCTTCCAGACCAGTGTCTCACGGAGCAAGTATCCGGCGTAGCTTGTCACTACGAAGAGATCACAAGCCTCTTTCATCAAATGATCAATATCACCTTCGTCAATTGCTTCCAGTACCTCATTGAACTCTTCTTCTACAAAGTTTAGTTGCAGATCCAGAGGTGTAGACTTACCACCTTTGGCTTGTGTAGCAGCAAGGTTCCATTCCCGTACATGATCAGCGGCCCATGTGAAATTATCACTAAGGGAAAGTTCTTCCAGTTTACGGTACAGTTTAATCATTGTTGTGAGCCTCTCTTCATTCAAGTTTAGCAATCAATAACCCTATCGACACAACCGCAACGCATTTCACACCGAACTGTATAGCCATAACACCTGGCATAATCTCAAGGAATGCAACCGGGCTGAATATTAATGCGTCTACCGCAGCAGTGCAGATATTAACAATCACTATGTTATCTGTAAATCTATAAAGTATGTTGGCAGCGCCGCAGCTTGCTACAACAGCCACAAAGCAACCTATCGCGGCCTGTGTGGCAACAGGAGATACAGCCGCCGTAACCATACCAGCTATTGCCACCATGCTTATAGACCAGAATGCTCCATACTGGTGGATCACATTGTCACGCAGAAACATGTTTGCAGCAACACAACAAGAAGTTGTGATCGGGATAACCATCCATCCCCAAACACCAACTGCAATGTTACACAATGTGAAGATCAGTATGTACAGTAATGCTTTTTGCAGCATCGGCATCCGATCTATGATCGCCATTTTACTACCCTCCTTACTCTAACGGCTCCCATGTTACAGGGTCGAGTTCACGAGTCGAGATTCCGCAAGGAAATTGAGGAAGACCGTCTTCTGTAAGAGCCTGGTACTTAAACGTAATAAATTTACCTTTTAGATTAGCCATTCTCCAATACAATCGTTCACCATGTGTGCCTTTCATTTTGCACTTAAACACTTTACCATTTTTCAGCTGGCAAATCAAGACACCTTCACCGTTTTTATCCTCTTCGGCACCGATAACTTTGGCCTCATCTGTGTTAAATTTCTTCCATTTCAAAGCGTTACATGAGCGTTGACCGTATTCATATTCACCACAGAAATTACGCAGCACCGTGCCTTCATACCCTTCAGCCATGTAACGGCCCACCGATTCTTCACACTCTTCAACTGTGTGGAACAATTCCGGCTCAGCAGTGAAGATGTGGTCAAGATCCGCAATGAACTCTTCAATACCAAGGAGATCTGCACAACGCCCACGCTCTGTTTCAGGGTCCCACCACACTTTGTTACTCGGAATATCGAAGATGTGGTATTGTAGATCGTAGCTTGAGTAACCGCCGTAACGCATGTCATCACGCACAGGTTCGACTTCAACAGGAAACTCTTCTTTGTTGAAGTTCAGATATGTCGGTTTTCCTGCCTTAATCGCTGCCTGACGACGTTTTATATCGGCGGCATAGTCTTTATCGATCTCGGCCTGAATCTCTTCCTGTGTGCGCCAGCGTTTCGCCAGAGACACTATTTTCTGCAACGGTAGACCATGAATGTAGATCTCACCATCAAAACGACTGAAGCCTGTGCGGATACGGAGCTGTTTGAGCTGCTTAATAATGTCACCTTCGATAGGATACGATTTGTTACCACGAGAGATAAACACAGGAGTATCCCCTTCAAAGTTTACCAGTAGGCGCAGACCATCAAGTTTGTGCGATCCCCAGCACGGCAGAATAAGTGATTTACCACGTTTCAGGTAGTCATGAACCAGCATTGGAATCAGATTTTCTTCCACCACAAGGTTGCTTTCGTCTTCAACATAGCCTAGGCGAACTTGCTTCTCCCATTTGCTGGTTGCTTCCAGAACGGCCTGTTGTTCTGGGGTAGTTTCATTAGCACGACCTATGTTTTTAGCTTTGCAGATCGTCTCTTTGTACTGCATTTTGCCGTCTTTTTTACCGAACTCAACTATTACTTTTTCACCCTCTGTAAACACTTTCCACTGCTGTACGCTTCCATCCCGGTTAAGTGCATAGAGAGTTGTTTTCACTTGATTCATATGTGGTGCTCCTGTTAATACCAAAATTCTGTTACTGTGTAGTACAACGCATCTTCACTTGTTGCACATAAGAAAACTACGTTCCATCTACTTCCTTTTACAAACCTTTTTTGATCAACACCAGCTACCTGGTTTATCTTCACACCGTCAAGATCACCGAGCTGGAGAACGTCGTTCGGCTGGATGTAAACCTCATGCAGGCCTTTCTTGCGCTTCAAGGCTATTACCATAGTGCTTAGGCCATGAGAAATCTCTTTGATATCATCAGGTTCAAGGTGGTGAACTCTATATGTGTACATACTGCTCTCCTTATTCTGTGGAATTATCAATTATACATAAAACATCCCTGTTTTGTCAAGCAAAATAGCCCGGAGGATTACTCCTCCAGGCAAGCTGCACCGTTTTCTTCCTCGAACTCGTATCCTGCGACCACAAGATCTATCAGCCGGATCGCAAGACCACCATTAGGTGGATCAATCATTAAGTCCCAACCTTCAAGATAGGCGTAGTAAACGCCACCTGTTGAGAACAGGTAATCACCTATTGCTGGTGTTTTCGTACATTTTACAAACATCTCTATCCTCTCTAATCTTTGAACGGGCTGTTCGAAAACTCACCATTCCATGATTTCTTCATAGGAAGATTGAGTTTCAGGTATTCCCTGTACATCTTACGTGCACCTGCGTTAGTCAACTGCACTTTTGATGTGTACATCTCTTCACCCGTTTTAGGGTTAATGTAAGTTCCATCCTTGTCGTAAACATAGCCACCAGATCTGCCTTGCGAAGATGTTACAAGCAATTTACCGTGTCTACGCACCCAACCTTTAGCAATTGCCCATTCAGACACTCTTTGTGCGTTTACACCATTCAACCTTTTAGCAAACTCAGACAGTGTCAAACCATCACGCAACTGGTTTTCCAGGTTGTCAATGTACCGTGCCTGTCTATCAACATACTCAAGAGCTTCCTTTTCACGTTGTTGGGCCAACAGTTTTTGCTCTACTTCATCTGCCCAGGCACGAGCAGCTGCAACAGGGTCTGTGAAATCCGGTAGTAATGGTTTTGCCGCCTGTGCTTCCAACTCCTGCCAACGGCGAATAATGGCAGCACGCATTTTCACATTATACCCAGAGACTAGAATCAGAGTCTCTTCTTTTGGCAAGTTGTAACCTTTAAAGGTCTGCCGTTAGGCCCATCATTTACAAACCCCAAAAATGGGTTTTGCTCTAAATTCAATGCCTTAAGCATGTTTTCTATGTCACGAAGAATGTGATCATGCCGTTTACCTGTTAGCTCTGCAATCTCACGGCTAGACATGGTTTGCACTTCGTTTACATTCATAATTTCATTCATCATTTGTCTCCTTATTTCGGAGATTTCCTTGCTACTTTCTTCGTAGCTCTGCGGCGTTTGTGGTAGATATCAAGAACAGCGTTCTCCTGAGCACATGTCTTGACTGTTTTCAGATCGTGGGCTTGTGCTATCGGAAGATTCAGTTCCCACCAGCCAAGCCAATATAGCTCACTCTCTGTCAGCTTCTCCTCCTCTGCTTTTCTGTATAGCTTCTGCATACCTGCAATGATATCATCAAGCGGCGTATCAAACACAAAAGCTGTTTTATCAAAAGGTGCTTTCTTCGGCTGTTTTGCCTTAGGCATCTTCCACCTCCTTAAATATCTGGCGCATTGATTCATCACTCATCACCAGAAAATCCCCAAAGAAATTCACCAGCCAATCCCCACGATGGAGAACATACCCACCAAAATCGTCATCGATGAGGGCTTGTGGTCGGATATCTCTCGTCCGTACAGCATGACGAACAAACACCCCAGTATCATACCAGTGTTGCAATTCAGAAATGCTTGTGCTTGAGCCATCAAACTGGTGTGCTTCAATCGGTTTAATCAGTTCAAATTTCATTCTGGTAACTCCTCAACAGGGTAAACTAACAGGTGGCAATCATCATAACGCACATTCATATGTTGCCAGCAGATAAATCGGATCGCTACAAGGTTGATCAAGTTACGATCACCATGCAGGCCTACACAGACATTACGCCAGTTACTACCATTCACCACACAACTGTCAAAGTATAATTTATCATCAAACTTGTGTTCAATATCTTGAACAATACCCTTCAGAGCAGCAAATTGTCCACCGAACACGAAGTCTCCTTCGAGATCTTTCAGTTTCATCTTAGTTACCTTTTGCGTAATTTTCCAACCACGAAAAATCAGTTTCCCAGACATTAATCTTGCTTAGTTCTCTCCACTCTTCGAAGCATTCTTCATAATACTCTTGTGCCTGCTGTTCTGTCAACCAGTTTACGTCAGCAAAGTGTTTTCTTGCACGGAGATAAACATCCCTGCCAAGGCAGTTGCAGCGGCCAGGGTGTACGCTCATATGGTAGTCTGGGCACAATGCGATCAACCCCACACAAGTGATTTTGTGGTCTTCGAACAGGTACAACTCATGGGCCTCTACAGGGTGTTTAGGCCCTTTGCCACCACATACTTCGCACACATACTTTGCTTCTTTGTAGCAGCGTTTACGTGCTTTATCCCACAGACTACAACCAACGGCTTCACGTCCTGCCACTCCCCACAAAGGTTTAGGGATAAGCTGAACGATCAGCATTTTCTCTTCACGCATTTTACGACCGTCTTGCATATAGCACCCCTTTTATACACACCTTTACCAGTAGGAGAACCATAACATACTTTTCATTTACTGTCAATACCAATTTAAACGCTCTCAATCGCTCCGTAACGCTGTTGATAGTTTAGTAATGCAACTGTAGCACTTAGTCACTATTAGCTCGCCACAGAAGCTACCAGAGGCCTAAAAATCGATTTCTGGTGTTGGAATAAGGTTGAAGCGGCGGCGCAGACTTTCGACGGCTCCTCCCGGCAGCTTCGCTTTTCGCCGTCATCCCACATTAGCACCTCCTTTACAGTCGGTGATCCTCCCACACAGTTCGGGCCAGAGGCCCTCATGGGGAGTGCTTTGTACTCTCCCCACAACTCAGAGCACAGCTCTTCATGAAGCATCAGAGATGCGACCCACACAACTCAGGCAGCTCTGTTGCCACAGACCTGCTCTGTACTTACATATATCTTCTTCTGGATTGTTGATAATATAATATAAAATTTATTAAAACAATCCAGAAAAATAACCACCCACAGTCTGATCATCTACTTCAAAGCACTGCTCTGTTACCACAGGAATGCTATCAGTGGATTATGAGAACAATTATCATTAAGATAAGAGATCATTAACATGCATAAAAGCATGTTGAAGAGAGATCATGGAGGTGGTGGTAAATACCACAGAACTACCATCAAACAGACAGCGGAGGGTGTGCTTGTTATTAGCACCCACCTCCTAGTCTATTTTCTTTCTTTAGAAAGAAGAAAATAGTTAGGTGGGCCATTATTTGGCCCTTAGAATTCAGTTTAAGGGCCATTATTTGGCCCTTAGATTGACTTTTATGGGCCATTATTTGGCCCTTAGAATCACTCACATTGGTGGGATTTATGCTATTTTATGTTTATTGTCAAACAGTTATAGCAGTGTTTCATTCTGTCAGTATCCTATTATAGACCAATCAGTCTACAACAACTATTTAACAAACGCTGACACTGTACAGAATTTCTGAGTTTTCATGTTTGACATTTCGTTAACAAATCACCAATACAGTATTATTTTCTTCTTTGAGGGAAGGGTATGTGGTCATATCCTTTTCCTGCATTATCATTCACCCATTTCAGGAAGTCTATTCTGTCTTCGAACACGTATTTCAGGTCACAACCCTCCGTACGGTACAGCATTAGGTAGTTCACCTGATTGGTGTCCGGTAATTCATTCACCATTGCCAGGCGTCGTGCTGGTACTCTCGTGCACAGATTTTTACCATCCTGTGGTTGTCTGCTGATCACAAGGCCGATTGACTCCAGGAACTTGATACTTTCTGCCACCTTCCGGTTCCTGTTGTGGTTCTTGTCGTATGGCAGCCCTGCTTCCATAGCGATCACATGTGTGGAATCCCCGCACCAGTTGTTCCTGTGCATGTCTTCGTAGCTTGTCTGCTTGCGAATCTGGTAGCACTTGAACTGGATTCTGTTCTGATCAGCAAGATGGCTTAACACTACCTTGTCAATATTAGTCAAAAACAGGCAGCTTTTTTCTGCCCACACACTACCTGCATCAGGTATTCTGCGCTTATTGAAATCCTTTCTGTTGGTCACAGCAGCAGGATTTTTTACCCATACAGCAAACAGGTTGTCAACCTTCCGATGACAATCATCGTTGCCAAAGCAGATATTTTTGTTGAACCAGTTCTCCAGTACGCTTGATTTGATTTCTTGTTCTGCCATCTCTGTTACCTTCTTCTGTTTTTAACAGAGTATAGCAGGCACAAGGCCCGCTGTCAATGTTCACTCATCACGCAATGCTTTGATCATCTGCTCGAAGAATCTCCTTGCATCATCATAATGTTTGTTCAGAAGTGCTTCCTTATAATAGTAACGATAAACAACGTATTCAACACCACGCATATGCCACCTCACTTGTTGTCAGCTTCAATCATCAGGAGTAATGCATCTTTAAGCGCCATAAAAAGAACGCTACAGCGAATTTGTGGGCACGCCCTCATGATTGGGAGCATGTACACCCTCTCTTCATCACAGAACGTTTGAACGCTGTAGAATATGATTCTTCTTATGGTGGTTTACTCCTATGTACGGAAACATACCACACCACATAGTAGAAGTCCAGAGTAAAATCATATTGACAACGAGATCAGGATGTGTTATCGTTCGCCCACAAGCGGATAAATGGAGGACGCACAACATGATTAGTCAAGAAACAGTACACGATATGGCATTGGCATTCATTCGTGAGGGGTGTGATGTATGTTGCATACCAAACCCTCACCACCAGAATGACCCTGAAGACCCATCCATCTATCTTTCTGTATCTGGTAGAGGAATGGACCATCTTATCTACCTCGGACTGAGCAGTAAGAGAAGGGATGAGTATATTGAAAAATACCAGCAGGCAATTGACCAGGTAAAAGAAGACGCACATGAAGACCCGATGTGTTTCGACGAAGAGATAGATATGGTTTTCAGAGGCGATAAAGATTTGCAACAGGTGTACAATTTTATTGAGTACCTGGTTTAGATGATTGACAAACACAACCAAACATGCTAAGATTCTTCTTATCGAAAGGAGGTACACCATGAATAATCCTGTTGCTAAAAACTGCAACAAGTTTAACAGAGCTGTAACTCATGCTGATCAGAAGAAAGATTGGTGTCCAGATTTAGACGAAGGACTTGAAGAGTACTTCGAAGATGAACTGGAAGACCTGGCAGACAATGCTCAAGAGATTGCAATCAGGGAATATGCAGAAAGAGTGAAAGCTGCAAGAATCTGTTGACAATACTTGGTTTGTTTGGTAAGATTAAAGCATGAGGTGAGGTAAACGATTTTAGTTTGAGAGGTCTACAGGAAATGCTATGTTTAAGGTTAAGCTCGTTTTCAGATCCTTAGAAGGAGATTACTTAGAACACGAATCTGAACACAGATTCTTTGATGATGCCTTTGAAGTTGCAAACGATATTGCCTGTGAGAACACAGGTTACGGACTGGAATTCTGGGAAGGAGGTGCACAAATAGATAAAAGCAAAATCTTCTATTTTTACCCGGATCCAGAATGCAGACATGTGAAATACGTATTGTTCTTTTGTGTATTGCAATAAGGAGAGGTATGAAAGATGAATTTGATGGCTTTTAGCTTGACACAGTTCAGTTAAATGCTATACTTACAGCGTATCCCTTAGAGGGCTTGATAGTGCACCACACTTAGAAAATGGTAGGAACATGAGGGCTACGGACGCGTAGGGTTCCAGCAACCTGTAATAAGGTCGAGCCAGAGTGCGGTAATGGCCTACACCTCACCCATAGAGGGCTTGAAAGTGCTGGAGACGGACCAGCAATCTATTGACAATCTCCAGAATGTATGGTAAACTTCAATTATCATATGCTCTGGAGGTTAAAATGGTTGATAAAAAAGAAAAGACGAAAAAACGTCGTCGCAGGGGCAGACCTTTGAAAGAGGAATCAAACGCTATCCAACTTGATAAAAATCTTATTGAGATGAAAGAAGCGTTCATTGCAATGATTCCAGAGGCTCACAAAGTTCTCCGCGATATGATGAATAACCCCAAAACGAAAGAAAACATTCGTCAGGGTATAGCAACATATGTGCTGGAGAAAGCTGCTTCCATGCAGGAAGAGTACGATGAAATGTTCGGGGAAGAGGAAGAAGAATCTCCGGTTGTAGATGCTACCCCGACACCATTTGCTCCGTTCACCACGGAAATTATCTCTATCGGCGATCAATAATTGATCCTTGAAGAAAAGTGCTTGGGCGGTAAGCACTGGAAACACCGCTCAGTAACGCCCCGTTAGTTGAATTGGATACAACAGCTGCCTTCTAAGCAGTAGGTTACAGGTTCGAGTCCTGTACGGGGTGCCAAATGGGGAGTTATCCCGTAGAGGTAGTGGTGTAGACTGTAAATCTATTGTCATTGCGACTCGGGTGGTTCGACTCTACCACTCCCCACCAAATCCTTTAATCAAAAAACACTACTTAAACTTAAGGAACTTAGTAATATGTATACATTAAAAATCGTAGAACGTGTAATGCCAGAAGGTGAACCGGAAGATACCAACATCCCATCAAAACCGTATCTTCGCGAGTCATACTATGACATGAATAAAAACACAGATGTTATCTTCTATGAGCCAAATCAGGAAGGTATCATCGCTGTGGTAATGGATGGTGAACAGAAGGTCTACATCTATGATGACACCTCTGCTTACCTGATGAATGAAAACGCTGTTACAGTCCGTATCATTCATCGTGTTCAGTTCAACTAAGGTGGTTTCAGTTCATAATCAGTTTCATTGATACATCTCCTTTCATTGGTTTATAAGTTTTAACCCGCCCCGTTGACTGAAATGGTCACGGGGTTTTTATTTATATGTTCTGGAGGTTTCGTGCCAGCAGTATTTGCATTCCTGATAAAATATAAGCGCGTGATAAAATGGACTATCGCGGCTGTCTTACTGGTTGTGGCCTGCGCTGGAGTGCACAGTTGGTACAACACCCAGATACAAAATGCCTACGATCAAGGCGTAGCAGTCACTGAACAAAAGTGGGATAAGATAATGACCCAGCAGAAACTCCAGGCCAACCAGACTAAATTGGAGAATGCTTATAGGGTGAAAGAGCTGGAGCAGAAACTCGCAAATATGCAGAACAGCATGAATAGTCCTACAGCTTTTGGTGGTCAGGCCCAGGCCAATTTCCAGAAGTCTGAAGCGGGGCAGCAGAGTCGGATCCCTGATCAAGTGATCGACATTTACAACGAAAGCATTAATTCAGAGGTGCAGCAATGAGATGGTTACTCGCATTAGCGTTAGCACTGACGTTTTCTATGTCTCTGGTAGGTTGTAGTTCACCGAAAGAGACGGTTGTCACAGTTTCACCCCAGAAAGTAGAGCAGCTCGCGGTAGAGCCTCCGTCAGCAGCTATGATCCCTCCGGCAAAAGCTATACCACTTGTCAAAGGCGCAGCTGATGCAGAGAATTCGGCTACAATGAGGCAAAATAACCTTTCCTGTAGTAATGACAGAGTTAAACTGATCATTCTACAAGAATATGTAAGAACTTTATTCAATAAGGAGAACTGATGGCTAAAATGTATGGCCCATGCTCCCGAAAACAACAGATGATTCTGGAAAACGATGCCGACTTTCTGATCATTGGTGGTGCAGCGGGTTGTTTGTCAATGCGACATGAGGTGATGACACCTAACGGGTGGATCAGAATCTCAGATTGGGATGGTCAAGATATCCTTCAGTTTGATAAAGAAATTGGTAAGGCCATGTTTATCCAGCCTGAAGAGTTTGTTAAGCTGGAATGCGATAAACTGACTAGGGTTGTGCAGGATGGTGTTTGTCAGGAATTATCCGACGAGCATACAGTTCTGTACGTCCCAGAAGACGGAACAGATTACGGTACACTTAATTTCGGAGAAGTGGCTGAACAACATGCCAATGGTGAGTTGGCAATGCGTATGCAAACAACGTTTGTGAACATGGGGGGTACTGGCCTTGACATTTCTGACGAAGAGCTGAAAGAAAAGGCAAGATACTGCAAATTTACAGATGAGTGGTATAATTGTGATCGTCGTCAGTTGTTGCAGATCTGGTATGAGATTTACCTGAACGGTAATGATCCTCATGTCTATGTTGTTCCAACGAAAGAACAAGCTGATTTCTTGCAATACTTGGGATCATCTTTAGGTTTCAACGCACAGATCTCGTTCGAACAGGGTTACAAAGTTGTGTTCTCCAACGAACGGGCAGGTACGGTTGCTCTTAATAATGCTGCAACGTTCGAAGAGTTTGAGCCGGAAGATGGTTACAAATATTGTTTTGTTACCACAACGGGATATTTTATCACCAGACTGGAAAACTGCATTGCAGTGACAGGCAACAGTGGTAAATCCTTTCTATTACAACTTCTCCCACTAAAGATGATAGATGACCCCAACACCTCTGTGGTGATGTTCCGTAGGACAACTCCACAACTGGAAGGTGAAGGTGGTCTGTGGCCTAAAGCATTAGGTGTGTATATGGATCTTCCTGATTACATGAAGCCAAAATTCAGGGAGAAAGACCATAAGTTTACTTTTCCTTACTACGATCCAAAAACTGGCAAATGGGATAAGAAAAGAGATGGTGCAGTTATCAAGTATTGCCACATGGAGTACGAAAGTGATAAGCTGAACCATCAAGGGTAAACAAACCTGCCCTTCGTGCCTAATTCGGTGAAACTCCTTGACAAAAGGACAATACCGAGCTACGGTTAAAGGATTAGTTGAAACCGAGTGTAACGACTATCCCCGATGAGTGTAGGGGAGTAGAATCACAAGCGATTGGTGATCCAAACGGCACGCCAAGGAAGGAAGAGCTAGTCTGTTCCGCATGGTGACATGTGGCGGGTGTCTTAGCACACCGCGTCGGAGTAGCGATCCGACGGGACAAAAGTGGAATATACTTTAATATGTTTTGATGAGGGTTAACTGGTAGCTCTCGTAAAACCTCCCTAATTGCGGGGAAATCTTTACTATTGACACCACCAACCTATTATGGTAACATAATATTGGCTTCGGAGAAAGACCGAAGGTATGGTAATAGCGTGTTGATTTAGATAATCCGCAGCGAAGCATCCCGACAGGATGTGTGCTCAACGACTATCGCTTACGGGCGTTAGGGCCAAGCGGCTGGGGAAACCTACAGTCTTTTAAGACTGCCGAAACGGGAGGATGAGAATGTGTAAAACTAAAAAAATGTGTAGATTGTCAGAGAGTCCTACCTCTTGAGGATTTCTTTTTATCTTCTAAGAGTAATGATGGGTACTCTGGCACATGCAAGGAATGCTATATGTACTACCGAAAGAATGGATCTCGTAGAAACAAGGATATGGTTAAGAGAGATGATGCAGCAGCGTTTATTCAAGATTTGCTAGAGAAAGGTGAGCTTTTTGAATGTAAGTCTTGTCATAAAAGTATGCTCGCTGACAATTTTTACACAAAACGTGATTATGGTAGGGTGTATCTGGTCACGGGCAGGTGTAAAATGTGTGAAAAGTTCTATCAGCTTGAGAAGAAATTTCACATAACAAAAGACGAATATTTTCGTCTACTCTCAGATCAAGATTATAAATGTGCCATTTGCGGGATATCACTTGATGAGTATAGGTCGCAAGGGTACAGAGATTTCTTTAGTGTTGATCATAACCATAAGACTGGCGCTGTAAGAGGATTGCTTTGTGATAAGTGTAACAGAGCTTTAGGTTTTTTTCCAAGAGGATGAGGAAACTCTTCTTAAGGCGGCAGAGTATTTACACACTCATAAGATATAGTCTGGTCTGCATGGAGACATGTAGCTGCCACATGGTGGCGGGGCAAGGGTAGCGACCTTACCTGAACACAAACGACACAATTTGAATGGTCACAGATTGACTACCTGATCTCGCGTATGAGGTCGAAATCAAAATACTCTTCACGAATGGTGATCAGTTGTAACCCCGATTCTGAGCACTATTTAGCCAAACTTGTTCGTTGGTGGCTCGACGATGAGGGCTATCCAGATGAAAGTAAGTGTGGTGTTAAGCGTTATTTCATACGTAGGGATGGGGAGTTTATCTTCGGCGATACGCCAGAAGAGTTGATCGAGAAGTACACTTATGTTAACGGTAAAGGCACTAAGATAGTTCCAAAACCTCTCTCTATCGCCTTTATCGGTGCAACAATCCACGATAATCCTATCTGCTTGCGTGATAACCCAGAATATCTTGCATTCCTGGAAGGTCTGCCAGATCTGGAAAAAGCACAGCTTCTTGATGGTAACTGGTTCGCTAAACCTGAAGGTGCAAACTATTTCAGTCGCACATTCTTGAAGGATGCGGGTCATGTTCCACTCGGATCAGTTTCTGTAAGAGCATGGGATAAGGCTGGTACAGAACGTACCTCAGGTAATAAATTTCCTGACTTTACAGCCAGTATCAAAGTCAGTAAAGATAGTGATGGTTTCTATTACCTCTCCGGTGATTACTGCCCCGAAAACGTGGATGATGGTAGGTATTCCACAGGTTTGCAAGGCAAGTTCTGCAAGAAGGCTGGGGAACGCGATGTTATCGTAAGGAAACAAGCAGAGTATGATGGTGAGGATTGCATAGTCGTCTTCTCTGTGGACCCAGGGCAGGCAGGTAAGAGTGAGTTTTTAACTTCCTCAAGACCCTTGCTTGCAGCCGGATTCAGGGTAGAAGAAGACCCCATGCCGTCCAACAAATCAAAACTAACCCGTTTCTCTCCGTTTGCCAACCTTGCCCAACAGGGTATGGTACGCATCGTTAAGTCAAGTTTCGATCCAGATACATTGGAAGCATTTTTAACTGAGCTGGAGAAATTCAACGGCGAACGGTCAACTTTTAGCCGCAAAGATGATTTTGCTGACGCTGTTGCATCTGCAATTAACTATCTTGAAAAAGAAGAAGTTGCAATGCCGTGTGTTATTCCGAAGATTGTTTCACCTTCTATATATAAGAGAATGATTTAAATAGTTGCCAATCTCTGTTGAATGTGTTACAATAGTCTATAGAGCATAATATAAGCCCTCTTCGGAGGGCTATTTCTTTTGTCTAACTTGAGGGTAATCTTGTGTCCAAGAAAAGCCGTAGGAAAAACAACGCAGCAGCTAAAGCAAGGGCTGTGAAAAAAGCTGGAAATCAAGATGCCCAGGTGCATAATGTTCGTCTGGGAGAGATTGGTTCCGGTGCACTGGCTCAGATCCAATTTGAATCTCAGCAGATGATGGTTGAGGAGTTGCGTTGGCCCAACCTTATCGCTACCGTAGAGACGATGAAATGCGACTCAACAGTAGCTACCGCTCTGGATTCTAAATATGTACTGATCACCAAAGCCTTCAACGATTTCAAAATTCTCTGTAATGAAGAGAGTGAAGAATCTAAGAAAGCAGCAGCATTTATTGACTATGCCCTGCGTAATCTCTCTAATCAGCAAACACTTCGTGATATTGCAAGAAGTGCAGCCACCTTTAACGAATACGGCTTCTCAATATTTGAGAAAGTTTACCGTCGTGAACAGGAAGGGGAGTACGCTGGTAAATTAGTTATTGACAAGTTTGCATTCAGGCCTCAAGCAAGCCTGTCCCGCAGTAACCCGTTCCAGTTTGATAAGAATAGCCGTAAGCTCGAAGGCATCTGGCAAGCACCTACAGCATTCCTTGGTGCTAAAAAAGGTAAATACGCTGGCCCACTCCTTTCTGCTCCGGCAGATTTCAACGGTGAAGAGATCTTCATTCCGGCTAAGAAAATTATGGTCATGACACTCTCCGGTACAGAGTCCAATCCGGCAGGTGTTTCCCCTATGATTGGGTGCTACAGATCTTTCCGTGAAAAAGTTCTGATTGAAAACTTGGAAGTGGTTGGTTGCTCTAAAGACCTTGGTGGTGTGCTTGAGCTGAAAATACCGTCCAACATTCTGAATAAAGCAAGTATCGACCCTACCTCGATGGAAGGTCAGATGGTTGCTAACCTGATGGCAGATGCTGCAAATGCCCACTCCGGTGAACAGAGTTTCTTTATTCTCCCATCGGATCGTGATAAATCAGGTAAAGAACAATATTCTATGGACCTGAAAGGGATCAATGGTGCTGGTAAACAATACTCCACCAAAGATCTTGTTGATGCACGTAAGAAAGCTATCCTTGATAGATTCGGTGCTGGTTTTATTAATCTAGGTAACGACAACGTAGGTTCTTATTCGCTGTCTGAAAGTAAGCAGTCTTTACATGGTCACTTCGTTAATCGTGATATCGACATTATTGTTGAGGCCTTCAATAAGGACTTTATCCCACAGATGCTTGCACTGAACGGCATCTACCTCTCCAATGAGGATATACCTAAGCTGAAACCTGGTCTTACTGAAAAAGTAAACATGGAAGAATTCTCAAAATTCGTACAGCGTATTGGTGCAGTAGGCTATCTGCCTAAAACTCCAGGTGTCATCAATAAAATCCTCGAAGTTGGTGGTTTCGACTATCGTGTTGACGAAGAGATTGATACCGAAGAGTTAATGCAGTTGCTGGGGCAGGATGTAAGTCGTGCAGGTGACGGTATGGCAGCGGGAACTAACGGTAATGGTACGTCCAGAATGTCATCCACACGCGATAATTCTGTATCAAATATGGAAAATTAAAAATTTTTCATAAACAGGGTTGCATTTTAATTTGCAGTGTGGTAGAATAGTTTACATGAGGTAAAAATGTCTACAACTGAAGAGATGATTTCGTACGAGATCATCTACGAACCAGATACTAAAGATGCTCACGGCGAGTGGATGTCTAAACAAACTGTTCGCAAAGCGAAAGAAAGCTGGGACATGGCATACGCCGCTGGCATCGCCAGAGAAAATCTTTTCCATCTCACCTCCACCAACGCATTCACTATCGAAAAAACCTGGATTCAGGAAGAATTTGATGTGATCGTTGCAGAAACGGGACAACCTATCAAGGCTGGCTCCTGGGTCGCCAAAGTCAAATATAACAACGAAGCCTTGTGGGAAGCTAAGAAAGCTGGCATTGTCGGCGGTCTAAGCATCCAATGCACAGGAATCGTTAATGAAGAAACAGGTGAGATTACAGATATCAATTTCGGGGCCACAATCGTGGAAAATGAAGAGGGCGATGAATAATGTCAGACACTATCAAAATCCAGGAGAAAGGTATTGCACTGTGCCATGAAGCACAAGGTTTCAGTGCCAACAACCGTCCAGTCTCTTTGCTGATGAAAAGTGATCTTGAACCGGAACAGTTGACAGATGATATTGTCAAAGCTCTGCGTCAGGTCACGGTGGATCTCAGTTTTGAAGAATACCTCATGAGATTCTTTGGTTTGTGGTCTTATGATGCTAAAAAATTAGCTGCACTTCTGGGGTTTGAAATCGAAGAGGAAGCCTTCGCAAGAGAACATCCAGACAATGATTGGGCGCAAGCCGACGCGGAAATGGTTCGTGAATGGCTGGAAGAAGTAAACTCTACAGTCACGCTTCACAAATCTGCTCAAGAAGGTAAAGAATTAAATCTTATTGAACAATATGAACTTCTGAAAGCACAGCAGAAGTTCGAAGCAGTAACCGCTGATCTCTTCGATGAAGAAGGGAACATTATCAAAGCGGTAGAAAACCCAGTAGAACCTGAGGTGAAACCTGAACATCAACCGAAACCGGGACCTGTACCTGAAGAAGTAGTTCCAGTTAAACCTACGGAAAAAGTTCCTGAAAAAACCTCAGATAATACTGATAACAACAAACCCGCAGATATCGAGGGGAATACGGTGGAAGATGTAACCAAATCTCAAGAGTATATTGATCTGTTGAAACAATTTGAAGAATTGCAGGCAAAACAAGCTGAAGCCGATGCAATCATCAAAGCCCAGGTCGAACTCAAAAAAGCAGAAATGCTTGAAAAAGCTAAAGCTCTTAGCTTCGTAACTGAAGAAGATCATGAAATGCTGGCTGACTTCATGTTGGAAAAAGCTAATGAAGCAGTTGTTGCACTTCTTGAAAAAGCTCAGGCACGCATTGCCGAACTTGAAACTGAAGTCGAAAAAACCAAAGAAGAATTCGCAACCGCCGAACACGGTAAAGACGGCGAACCTACTGTGGATGACATTCAAAAATCCGCAGAAGAAATCCTTGCAGAAAACGTAGCGAAAGCTCTCGCTGCACAAGCTAACAAATAATTCAAGGGGAAAATGATGATCACCACCCAATATTCTGATATCGTGCTCGGCAAAGTAGACGCAAGCGATGCTGGCTTCAACTTTAAAGAAATCGAAATCACTCTGACTGCTGACCATGTAGCAGGTGCTGTAGTTACCGCTACTGGTACTCTGGCTGCTGAAGATGGTACTGATGCATTCGGTGTTCTGGTAGACCGTGCTTTACTGCCTGACGACTGTGGTCGTGTAAACCTGGCTGAACCGTTGACCGTTGGTCAGAAATACAAACTGGTCGTTGCTGTTCGTGGCGTTACCTTTGCAAAAGAACATCTGGTTATCGCTGGCGGTGTAGCTGCTCCTGATGCTGTTTTGAAAGCTCTGGAAGCTCGTGGTAACAAAGTTCAAGAATAATTGTTAAATTACTGGAGAAAATAATGATCACTCGTAAAGATGATTTTGGTATTGTTGACCTGGGTGCGACTCTTGAACTGGTTCCACGCCAATTCCGTCTGATCACTGGCATGGACCTTTTTGAAATCCATCTGGGTACTTCTACCATTGCACAAATCGAACGTGTTGACGAAGTCGTAGCAGATATTCCTGCTCGTCGTCGTGGTGGCGAAAGAAACTACGTTGGAAGTGAACGTGCTCAGCTGAAAAATCTGAATGTGCCTTTCTTCCCATTAGATAAAGGCATCACTGCTGCCGACGTTCAGAACTTCCGTCGTTACTTCTCCCCGGATGCTCCGAAAACTGTAGAAGATGTTGTAACTCGTGTGGTTCGCCGCATCCGCATCTCCCATGAAGCTCTGCGTGAAAAAGCACTGTTTGCTGCTATCATGGGCCAATCCTATGCTCCAGGTGATGCAACCTGCCAGTATAACTACTACACCCTGTGGGGCGTAACTCAGAAAGCAATCGAAATTGACCCGGCTGATGCTGCTCAGGACCCAATGGAAATCATTGAAGCAGGTCGTCTGCACATTGCTCTGCAAGCTGGTGACAATGCTGGTGCATACCGCATTATCTGCCTGTGCTCCCCTGAATTCTTCAGCGCACTGGTTCATCATCCGCTGGTAGAACTGGCTTACACCTATTACAGCTCACAACAGGAACCTCTGCGTCGTCGTCTGGGGGCTGGCGGTGAAAACGCAATCTATCGTGTCTTCGAACACAAAGGTATGACTTTTATCGAAGATATCTCCGGCAACATTCCTAAAAATGAAGCACGTTTAGTACCGATGGGTATTGATTCTATGTTCCAGCTGCACTTTGCTCCGGCAGATGACCTGGCAGAAGCAAATACTCCGGCACAAGAACTGTACATGTGGTACAAACACTCTGCTTATCTGCGTGAAGAAAAAGTTGAGTCTGAAACTTCTATGCTGGCTGTTAACACCCGTCCTGAACTGGTTGTTAAAGTCACTCTTAAAGCATAATCGTCACTTAGGTGACTAACCTCGAAGGGGGGAGGGGAAACCCTCTCCCCTTTCTTGTTTTAGGGCTGTAAAGGAGACATTTGTGTTCTATCCAGTTAAATATGATCCGAAATTACGGATTTTTAATAACCAGGTGGATTTCTACGAATTTCTGGCAGAAGCTAACCCAGAAATCAATGTAAGATTGTCTGCGTTATTACCGCCAACCGAATTTATTGTTGGTAAAAAACATTTCCCATGCAGAACGATTGTGGATTTCTTCGAGCAGATTGCAGAACAGACTGGATTGCCAATCGACACGAAAGCCTCCACCATTCGTATGGGTGTAATTCTTCTATTCTTCACAGAAAATCTTGAGGAGAGCATTTTAACACTCCAGAGTGGTGATGTTAATATTACATTTACTCCTTCGGTGTTTAAAGAGGTAGATGCTGCTTTCAAGGTTTCAGTGGCAGAGGGCCATTTGTGGGATCCTAAAGGAATGCCCGAAAAGGTTACCATAAATGATGAGCAATGTAATATTGTTTATGCGGAAGACACCCAGACTTTCACTATTGCATGGCCTAAGAAACGTTCTCAGGTTGTAAATCTGGGTCTGACTTCTACAGTAGCACCAGAACCTGAGCTGGAACCGGAACCTCCTACGGAAGACAACGGTGAAACTACAGGGTTTGCTGCATCACAGGATGCGGAGTCAGCTACAATGACAACGAGCACAGATGCTGCTCCCGATAGCGTCGATGCCATCCTACAGCAAGCTGCTGCTTTAGAAAACGAAGCAGACAAGAGTGGCTCTAAAGTGGCTCTTGAAGCATTCGCTAAACAACACGGTGTGAGTTTAGCTCGAAATAAAACTTTTGCCAACATGATGAAAGATTTCGAAGCAGCTCTTAGAGCATAAAATTAAAAATTACACCACTACTGGCCCCACACCATTTCCGGTCTGGGGCTTTATTTTTATCAGCTTACATGTTATAATAATTAAGTGTTCATAATCCTCAAAGGAGATAGAATGGCGTGGTATAAAGAAGAAGAGGTAGTCCCCACTCCTGGCGGGGATACTGAAAAGCCTGGAACTCCAGATCCAGTTGAACCAGGAAAACCCACAGACCCTGTACCAGGGGAACCGGAACTACCAACTGTACCAGATGATGATATTGATCCGAGTTTTGGTCAAGAAGATTCGTTGTCGGCATTTATTCGTATTCTGCTAGGCAATGTATCGCCTGAAGTACTCCCGCCTGAAACATTGGCTCTGTTTGTAGAAATGGCGGTAATGAAATACGATCTGGAAAATCATCCAGAAAAACTGCCGAACGTCAAATTTGATGCAATGGTACAAGCTGTTCGCTGGCTGATGGTTCAGGAAGTGGCAAGTGGTGAATCCAGTATTAGTTCCCGTCTGGAAAAAATCGGTGATGAAACTATCGAAGTTCGTATAGGTCAGACTACATGGCAAGGCTGGAAAGATTTCCTCGATTGGCTGGTTGCCAACCCAGATTATGTTGACTCTGAACTAGATGCCTGTGGCAGACTGGTCATCGTTGGTGGTGTACGTGAGGATGAGTTCCAGAGAGTTAAACGTCATAAAAATAGTGTCTGCGGTTTCGATGTTACAGGTATCACCCCCATGAGTGGTTTACCGAGTCAGCCGAAAAGATACCCATCCCGCAGGTAATTTGCTAAATTGGTATTGAAAATTATTACAGCCTGTGGTATAATTTATCTATTGGGGGGAAAAGTGCTTAGAGTAAAATGCACTTCTAAAACTAATTTTAAGCAGCTTGAACGGTTCCACAGAGAACTTCTCAAGCTGGAAAGTAAAACAATCTCCTATGGATTTTACGACGAAGAACATTACTCTGGCCTGAATATGGCAACACTGGCTGCAATTCATAACTTCGGCTGGAATGGTCTTCCGGTTCGTAACTTCATGGAAACAGCTTTTGTATTTTATAATGCTGAACTCCCCAAGCAAATGGAACGACTGCTCCGCGCGATGGCGCGTGGGGCAAGTCCAGATACTGTCATGAAGCAAATCGGTAAAGGCGGGGCTGAGGCCATCAAGTTTGTTATCGAGGCAGGAATGTTCAGCAACCCAACAGTGAGCGAACAATGGGCGCAAGAGAAAGGCTTTAACGAAGCTATGCGTCATTACGATGTGTTGCTTGAGTCGGCAACCTTCAAGATCGGACAATTAAAAGACTAATGGAGGTTGAATGGCTGTAGGCTACAGATTGATTGGTAAAAATAAATTAATTCCGAGAAAGACCTTCAAAGGTCGTCACAGAACGTTTAAACGCACTGATAATAGCCCTTTTGCGAATAAAGGTGTTGAGCTTGAGATAGAAGAGTTCGATGTTTTAGAATGCGTTATGCAGCCTTTAACAGGCCGTGCAGCTAAAGACTACTCTTCGCAAATTAACCCCGAAGGTGGCAGACAATACGAAGCGTACACAGTTTACTCTTCTGTACGTCTACGTAACCCAGACGAAGGGGAATATCAACTTGCAGATCAGATTCAATTGCCAAACTTGCACGGTGAGTTAACATGGTTTACTGTTCTGAAATGCGATCAATATCATACATCAGGTGTGGAAAGATACCGCTCCTATGTTGTGGAAGAACCCACAAATAACGAAGGGGACACAATCTGATGGAAGAATTTGAAAAAGTTTTTAACGATCTGGAGGAAATTGTTGCTAAGATGGCAAGAGTTGCCACAGGTAGACGTGTCATCATGGGTGATCAAGAGATCATCCCTAAACCGGATGGCGAGTTTATCCTTCTTGAAACGATGGGTATTCAGCCGCACATCTGGGAAGACAATGAATTCCAGACTAAAGAGGGTGTTGCTTACGTTACCCACAACTACACAGTTACCTACATGTTAACTGCCTATCGTGGTAAAGCGTATGCAGCATTGTCCAGATTATTGCAAGTAATAAACCTTCCGATGTTTTACGAGAAATTCTTTCCTGATGGTTCTATGTATGCCTATTCTTCGGCCTCTACAATCTCACCTCTGCGAGTCCCGATGAATAAGCAAGCATACGAGGTAAGAGCCACAGTAATGATGACGTTTAACGTCAGGTTTATTGAGACTGACATGGCAGCGTTCGAAGACCTTCAGGGCATCAAAGCTGAGCTTCATGTTCTCCACCCTGCTGATGACAGTCAAGCGGTTATCGACCCTGGTCAGTAATCGTTCTCCATGTAGCGTAATGATTATGCTACTTGTTAATATCCTGTGCACAAGATATTGAAGAGGAAACAAATGCCTTACAATGATAAAGTTGTTAATGTGCAAGTAAACCTGGGGACTCAGCCGATTGACACTGTTGGCTTCGAAACTCCACTGTTTATTGCCATTCACAACAATTTCACAGAACGCGCTCGCGTCTACGCTGAACTTGATCAGTTAGTAGATGACGGCTTTGCAGCTGGTAGTGCTGCACACACATTCGCTTCCAACGCTTTTGGTGGTGAATTCCCTCCGCAATACATCGTCATCGGTCGTCAGGCTTGTACTGAAACTGTGGTTGACTTTGTTGGTGGTGTATTCCCGGCAGAAACTGAAGTTGTCGTTAACGTAGCAATCCCCAACTATGATCGTGCTGTAGTTATTGAAGTTGGTGGGGGTACTGCTGCTTCCACAATTGCTGATGCTCTTGCTAGAGCAATTACTGATGATGAAACCTTGTCCGGCGCTGGCGTAACTGCTGTTGCCGCTGCTGGTAAAGTTACTATCAAAAAAGCTACCGTAGGTTACGGTGCTGGTGATTTCAAAATTGAAAATAAATCTGATGAAACTCCGCAGACGATTATTGATGAAATCAATGATGCGAATAGTAACTGGTATTTCCTGTGTGCCGAAGATCATAGCACCACAGCTATCACTGGTTTGGCTAAATGGGCACAAGCAAATTACAAACTGCACGTCTACTCCACCGCAAATCAGGATGCAATGGGTGTAGAAGGTGGTATCGGTTATTCTTTGAAACTGTTACAGCTTGATACTTTAGGTATGTGGGATCCTCGTGCTAACATGGATTTCCCAGAAGGTGGTATCATCGGTGCAATGGCATCAAATGACCCGTCTTATGGTGACAGCTTACACCTGAAAAAAATGCCAGGTATTACTCCTCCGAACATGAGTGTCGGTCAGAGAATGGCACTGTGGAACAACAACCTGAACTTCTACAGAATGATCAACGGCGTTGGTTGCTTCTGGGAAGGTAAATGCGCTTCAGGCCAGTATGCTGACGTAATCAGGTTCTCCCACTGGATCAAATTCCGTTCCGAAGAATCTATGTTCGGCTACATGCATCGCAGATCCAATATGGGCATGAGTATGAAAATGTCTGATGATGACCTGCCTGTTATTAAATCTGTTCTGATGAACGACCCGATCAACACAGGTATCACCAACGGTGCTATCCTGACTGGGTACGACGAAGAAAACAGGGTGTTCTACGATCCGATTATCACTATTCCGAAACGCGCCAACATTCCTACTAATCAGCTAGCTGCTCGTACTTTGGAAGGTGTTAAAGTAGAACTGGTTTACAACAATGCTCTGCACTTTGTTAAAATCCGCATTAATGTGTTGCTGGATAAAACTGGCTCGACCAGCACAAGTGCTCAGGCAATGACTAAATAACAGGAGAGTAAATGGTCACTGATATTTTAACTCCGTTTGCATATGACCCGAAAAAAGTTCGTCTCTACCTGATGACTCAGAGAGTATTCGGTTTTGCAGCGGATACAAAAATTGTTGTTTCTCGTAACGAGGACAATATTTACCCGCATATGGGCGTGGATGGTGAGTTAAGTGCAGCTTTATCACGTAACCAATCTGGTGTAATGACTGTATCTTTACAGAACACCTCCGCATGGAACGCCTACCTGTCAGACTGGCAGAAACAAGCATCTATCACAGGTCTTGTATTCTTCCCAGTGCTGCTGGAAGGTAGCCAAGGCCCAGGTATCAGCACGGTTGGTTGGATTCAGAAACAACCTGATCTGACCTATGGTACTGAAGTTACCCAACTTGACTGGGAAATCGGCGTACTGGATTGCTGGTTGAACAAAGACAACATTGAATCCTCAATGATGGGACTTGCAGGTTTAACTGGTATTATTTAATGCTACAGGCCACCTTCGGGTGGCCTTTCTTGTTTATAGGCCTTGACAATATTTTCCAGATTTGTTATAGTACATTACAAAAAAGCAGGAGGAGAAGATAAATGTGTGACTCACGTACTCAGAAGTGGATCGACAAAGTTCTCACTAAGTACCCACAGAACGCTGATCTCTTTGATTATTCACAAGTCGTCGTTGTGGATTACAAAAAGAAAGTGAACATCATTTGCAAACAGTGCGGTAAGGTGTTTCCTCAAACACCGGACGCCCATCTGAACCTCGGCAGGGGTTGCCCAGACTGCCGCAAAGCCCAGGCCAAGAAAAACTCAGGTGCCTCACGAAGAGGTAAAGCAAACCTTAATCATCGTTTTTCAACAGAAGAGTGGGTAGCTAAAGTATTGGCAAAACACCCAGAGTTTGCTGATAAATATGATTACTCTCAGGCAGTTTATACTAAGGCAGATGAGCCTGTGACAATCATCTGTAAAACGTGTGGTCGTGTATGCACACCGAAGGCACGTAAGCATATGGCTGGGCAGGGTTGCAAATCTTGTGCAGGGCGTAAAACACCAAATCTGGGCTGTGAAGAATTTATTCGTCGTGCTAACGCAAAACACGGTGAAGGTACTTACGATTATTCAAAAGTTGAGTACGTGAACGAAAAAACACCAGTCTGTATTGTTTGTCCTAAACATGGGGAGTTCATGCAGGCACCTGAAAATCATATGAACGGTCAGGGCTGTAAAAAGTGCTACCAGGAAGGTAAATTCTTAAGCAAAGAGGAGGTATTGAAACGTTGTCAGGATGTGCACGGTGACTTCTACGATTACTCTTTGGTAAATTACAAAGGTTACGGAGAGAAAGTAGACATTGTTTGTCCTAAACACGGTGTGTTCTCTCAGAGCATGGCAGACCATTTGTATGGTAAAGGTTGCCCGAAATGTGTACACCATATTTCTTCTCAGGAGATGGAATGCTTTGAATTTGTGAAAACTATTTGTGGCGATGCTGAACAGTCTAATCGCAATATACTGGACGGGCTTGAGCTGGACATTTATGTACCTTCACACAAAGTTGCCATTGAAATCAACGGTATCTGGTGGCATTGCGATCAACGCCGTGGTAGAAAATACCACCACAACAAATGGCTTGCTTGCAAAGATAAAGGTATTCGCCTGATCCAGATCACTGATTGGGAGTGGGAAAACAAGAAAGATAATTTTAAAATACTGATCAAACAAGCTCTGGGTGCAAGCGACGTTAGGAAATTTAACGCGCGTGATTGTGATGTTGTTCACCTTGAAGCCAAAGAGTGCAAAGAGTTTTTTGATAAAAACCATGTTCAGGGTCACGCAAGTAACCCTGTAAACCTAGCTCTGAAAGCTGGTGATGAAATTGTCGCCATTATGAGTTTTGGTTATGGTAACACTTCTCGGGGTTCTTCTTCTACGAATGCGTCGTGGGAACTGTCTCGTTTTGCTACGGTAGGCAATGTTCGTGGTGGTGCTTCTAAGCTGTTTAAACATTTTGTAGAGGAATATCATCCTGAGGAGGTGCGTTCATTTAGCATGAATAATTTCTTCACAGGAGGTATGTACAAAGCTCTCGGATTTGTTGCTGAGGATGTTGAACCTGATTACATGGTGTTCCACCCGTTCAGCGGGTTACGCCACAAAGCCTATTGGCAACGCCGTAATATCCCAAAACGCTTGAAAGAATTGGGCAAAGAGGGGTTAAACTTCGATCCAGAAACTGATCAACGTACAGAGAAGGAGATGGAGGACCTTGTTGGTGCACTTCGTATCTGGGATAGTGGTAAAGTACGTTGGACTTGGAAACCGGAAAACAACTAAGCCTCTTCGGAGGCTTTTCTGTTTGCATTGACAAAAAGTGAGTACAATGCTATAATAAATCTATGCGATAACGCATGACAACTAACTTTAAGGGTAACAAGAAATGCCAAACTTTAGACCTACTACGGAAATAGATTTAGTCGGACACAATTTTATTATAACACATTGGTCCCCGATGGTGTGTATGCATAACCTGCCAAAGATTGGTAGGATTATCGCTGTGCCGATGGGAGCTATTGGTGGTGAATTACTTAATGGTGGGAGAAATTTAGCAGAAGTGCTCCCAACAGCCTTAGTCTATCTGTTCGAACAACTTGATGACCAATCTATTGACGAACTGTTTAAAATTCTCTTCAGTGACGTTACGGTAGACGGTGTGGACAAAGTGGATCCTGATAAGCTCTTTGCTGGCAACCTGTTTGCAATGCTAAAACTGGCTGGTAAAGTGCTGGAGGTTAACTACGGATCTTTTTTCACTCAAGAAGGTTTAGACGGCCTGATGGCGATGTTTCAGGGACTGCAAATGGCGAATCAGGTGAACAGTCTGGACCAGGATCCTCAGGAATAAGCAAAGTCGTATTGCAGGCCAGTGAGTGGGCAAGGAAACATAGCTCGCTTAGCTGGTTTGATTTCCTGTGGTGTAAAGTGTTGAAAGGGTTTCGTGGTGAGAACTATGAGTCTCTCAACAGTGCTGACATGGACTACTTTTTGATGTTGTGTGAATATCTTGACATTGAAGAGTTCCTTGATGGTGTTCAGAACAAAGAGTTTGAGAGAGAGCAAGAAGCCAGGATAGCCCAGGCAAAAGCTAAACGCAGACGTTAATGCAAAGGGCTGGTTCCGAAAGGTTCCGGCCCTTTTTTATTAGGAGATAATATGGCTGGTAACAGAGTGGTTGCCACAACCACAAACCGAATTACATTCGAGATTGATAATAATAGCTATAAAAAAGCTATTGAAAGAATTAAAGGACTGGGCAGGGAGTTTACAAGGCTGGGTGATTCTTTGGGAAAGGGGAATCCTCTGAAAGCCTGGCAAGCGTCAATGGAGAAAACTGGTCAGATTGCTCAGAGGGTACAGAATAAGCAATTACAACAGCAACGCCGGATTCATCAAGAAGCTGTATCTCAGGCCAAGCGTGAAGCTGCTGTACGCTCAGCTATAGAAAAACGTGAAAATGCCAGAAGGAAACAGGTAGTTGGTCAGATGACTGCCAAAGATCCTGAACTAGTAAGAATGCGTAAATTTTATCAAGAACAATCAAAACTGGCTAAGAAAGGTGGTGGACTTGGTAGCTCCTACTTCTCCAATAAACCTGTACCACCCCGCGCTTTATCCAGAGCAAATACCTTCAAATACATCCCTGGCAACCCCAATATGGGGGGTGTAGCTTCCAACCCTGCACTTGTTCGTGCCCAGACTGCCGCTATGAATAGATGGCATAAGCAGAATGGGGGTACAGGAGGTTCAGGAACGCCAAGGCGCAACAATGTAGGTATGGATAGGCTAACACACCTTACCAATATGTCAACGCGTCTGACAGCTCGTTATGGGGCTAATTTCAGGGATATGCTTGGTGGCTACCGTCAGGTTGAACAGCAATATGCAAAAGGTTTGATAGGTAAGTCAACTTTCAACGCCCAGATTGCTGCAATGCAGAAAGGGTTTGCTAATGCTGCTGCCGGAACCATGTCTCTGAGCACTGCCTTCAATAGACTAAGAACAACAGTTATGGATTTGACTAAAGCGTACACTGCATTCTCTGCAATTGTCAGTGTTAACAAATCTGGTCACATGATGGAAGGTGCAAGTGCTGCACTGACAAACGTTATGGGGACTCCAGCAAAAGCTAATGAAGAAGTTGCATTCGTACAAGGTGAAGCTATGAGGTTAGGCTTCGACTTGAAATCCGGTCTGCAAGGTTACGCTCAAATGGCAGTAAACGCCAAAAACCAAATGACAGGGCAGGAAGTCCGTGATCTGTTCTCCGCTTATTCACAATATGCTGCGTCATATGGTGCTGACGAAGTGAAATATCAGCGCGGAATCATGGCGATACAGCAAATGCTCGGCAAAGGCCAGGTAATGTCAGAAGAGTTAAAACAGCAATTAGCTGAGGCGATGCCGGGTGCTTACGAGCCGTTCATTAAAGCAACAAAAGAGGCCTTCAACCTGTCTGAGCTGTCTATGGAACAATTCATGGACATGATGCAGAAAGGTCAGGTCAAAACAGCCAAAGTTATGAAGTATGTTGCTAAGTATATGAACGAAGCATCAGCCGCTGGTTACGAACGTATGCAGAAATCCAACGTTCTGGCTGAAAACCGTTTGAAAACTTTCATCGAATTAACTAAACAAAAACTGTTCACCACATGGTCAGATGAACTCACTGAGTTCTATTACACCTTGACCCGCACAGGTGAGACATTCACCCCCATGATTATGCAGGCTGGGGAGTTTGTATCTGGCTTTATCCAGGGTCTGAACGACATTGTTGGTGAATTGAACAATACAATTGTTAGTATCCGTGTCTGGTGGTTGCAAGTTAAAGACCACTTTGGCCTGTTGAAGAAAGAGGTCAAAGATACGGGGAATACTGTTGATGAAACATTTAGTGCAGCCAAATGGGTAGGTTATGCTGCCTCTATCCTTGTTGTTGTTAGTGCTGTAAGCAGATTGCTGAAGATCATCAAAGCTGTTGCCACAACCCTAGGGATGATCAAAGCTGCTGGTGGTATAGCAGGTGCTATTGGTGGTGCCGCCGCAGGTGGTGCAGCTGCTGGAGGTGCAGCAGCCATGGCTAAGAAAGGATTATTTGCACGGATACTTGGTGGACTATGGAAATGGAAAGGACCATTAGCCCTAGGCTACATGGGGTACGAAGGTGCCGATATGTTGGATGATTGGATGCAAAACTACCATCAAGAAACTGACGTGACCAAACATCCGCAGTGGCTTGTTGATGGTGTTAACGGTATTTCATCTTTCTTTGGCTTGGACTACCGTATGGATAATCCAATTACCTACAGAGCTAATCCAACCCCAAGTACACCTTTGGATCCGTTCCAGTCTTTCAACGTTCCTCCGATTCCTCTGGAAATTGGTGAGGGTAAAATTACAATTGAGTTTGACGCTGCTCAGTTTGAGAGTATGCTGGATGCAAGATTTGAATGGGAAAACTGGAAAGATATTAACTTGTTTACAAGTCCTAATAACTAAACTTTCAGGGGGCCTTTGTGGCCCCCCTTTTTTTTTATGTGGCTTGTAAAAACCACATTTCTATGGTATAATTATGAAATGGTGACTACTAGCAACTGGAGAGGTTATGCCCTATACACCTGGTGTATCAACGGTGGTTGATGAGAAAGACCTGAATAAACCTCATCTGGTCAGGTCAGAAAAGGCAGAAGAAGCTGAGAAACAGACAGAGGATGTGAAATACACCCTGTTCGTTAGCGGACTTAATTATGGTGGTCGTAACATTGAGATGAAGAATAAGAACTTCACCAATGATCTTGCCATCATCTTTGACCAGATTGAGAATTACACTTTTGATCAAAACATTGATAAATCACAATTCGCAGTAGAAGATCGTGTTACCATCTCTGATCATGCAGTAATCAAAGATGGGGTATTCTCCTTCACAGGTAGGGTGAATACTTCCCCACACATCATCTACGAACAAAACTACATTGACAGAAACACTGACCCAGAAAGACCAGCAGACTCTGCAAGACCTGAGGCTGCACTGGAAGCAATGATAGAGATCATCAAGAAACGTCAACTGGTTACTTTGGTGACTGAAGAGACGATTCTGGAAAACTACATCGTTACCAAGTGCAGTGCGAAGAAAAGCACAGGTGAGGGGGCTGCTCTGGTGTTTGATGTTGAGCTGACAGAGTTCAGAACTTTTGTCCTCAACAAAATGGTTAATGCGACTGTCTACACCAATCCTAAAAAAATTGATAAATCAAAACAAAAAGGTGCGGTTAACGATTGCACGAAGAACAGTAATGTTGGTAACTCTAGCAGCCCGAGCCCGTATGCGGATACGACCTACACCAATGCTGCTGAGAAGTGGAACAGCCAGAAAAACATCCAGCTCAAAAATTCCGGTATGACTGTCCAGGAAGCCTATCGTCAAGAGTACGGTGGTAACTCTACAATCGTCCCCTCTGAGCAAGGTAACTACATGCATGACAACAAATAAGGTGGCGTATGGAAATCAAAGAAATGTGTGTCATCACGTTTACGTGGGACATTGATGGCTATGCAGACCAAACCATGCGTGTTGTGCTTGACAATGAAACCTATGAAATGCGACTACAATGGAATGAGAGAGATGAGTCCTGGTGGTTATCCCTTGGAGCATTAGGGGATGATCCTCTGGTATGCCGAAAAGTTTGCAACTGCCAGGATATTCTTGATGGTCTTCATTACAGAGATGATTTGCCGAAAGGTAAGCTGATAGTCTTGTGCTTTAAAGACCAGCTTTACTGGGGCCGTTGTGGTCGCTACAACATGGGTGCACGCTCTGAGCTGCAACTGGTGTATGGTACACCTGCAAGCCTCTACGATGAAATCTATATGGAGTAAATCTATGGCTGAGTACAGACACAGAACCTGGCGATTACTCTTTGGTAGATGTGTGGTCGCTAAGGGGAAAACAAAGGTGGATATCCCGAAAGCAGTTCAAAAACATAATGAATCAGATTCCGGTGTCTATGAGATCAGCTCTGATACCGGATTCGCCAACATTGAGTTTGATTTGCAGAAAGATAATTCCAAAGAGCCAAACAAGGGTTATGTGGTTGTCTACAACCTGTCAGATGATACAGTGAACTATCTGGATGCTCATCAAGCAGATGCCGTGGCTGTTCTGCTTGAAGCGGGTTATGATGATGATAACCAGGTTATTTTCTCTGGCACGGTTGAGTTTGTGGAAGACACATGGGATGGACCAACCCGTAAGACTAAACTGATTTTTGGGGATGGTACAGAGAACATCATCAAATGTCAGACTACAAGATCATATGCCAAAGGCACCCCGTTGGATACGGTGTTGAATGATCTTTTAAACGATATGAACCTGCCCCGTGGGCGTGTGGTTAAGTTTGGGAATCAGACTTTGCAATATTCGATGGCTTTCTCAGGCAATACTGCGGAGAACCTTCGGAAGTTTGCACGTCTAACCAACTCCAATTTCAGCGTTCAAGATGGCGCAGTTTATTGGACTAAAACAGGTAAACGGTTTAAAGATTCAGTCTTCGAGATCAGCTCTGAGACTGGTATGCACGGTTCACCCACACCCAAGAACCCAGAACCTGCTAAGAAACGTAAAGCAAAATCTGCTGCTAAGAAGGGTAAAGAAGGAAAAAGCCTAATCACAGATGAACAAGCTGGTGTAACTGGTAAAAAGAAAAAAGGTAAAAAGAAAAATCCAAAAGAGGATGTTGGCCTGACGGTGACTACAACGTTGAATGGTGCAATTATCCCTGAATCAACAATTTACCTGAAAAGTAGACGGTACACAGGCTTCTACAAAGTGATCACAGTTCACCACAAGGGTCAGTTGGAATCGGGGTCATGGGAGACTGAGCTTGGTCTAGGTGAATGCTATGCAGGTGTAATTGATGATGGTCAGGAGGAATAATGGGAACACTTGCCAGAAAAGACGCAGCGTTTCGTAGTTTCATCGAGGAGACGATGCGAGGCTTCCACACCTCTGTAAGAGCAAGGGTTGTCTCTGTGGATTACTCCATTCCTTCTGCTTCTGTCCAGCCTTTGGCTGAGACAAATTTCGAAGACGATGATGTGGATCGTTTTCCGCTGATTTATGATGTGCCACTTCAGATGGCATCTGCTAATGGTGGTAAGGCAAGGATGACATTACCTATCAAGCCGGGGGATATTGTCGGTTTACAGTTCTCTGAACGTAATGAGAACAACAATGATGATATGCAAACTCATGGCCTGTTCCCTGGGTGGGCGATTACTTCTGTTCATTCAGACGGTAATGCAATGCCTATTGACCCAGAGAACGTTGAGCTGTATAATGATCAGGTGCATTTCACAATGACACCAAACGGGGACTTTACATTACAGACTCCGGCTGGTACTTTAGTTGTGGATCAATCTGGTGAGTTTAGCTTCAACAACGGGGCAGCAAGCCTGACCGCTAAGACAGATGGTAACATTGTGATGAATGGTGCTAAGGTTACGCCAGAAGGTAGAATGATTACTGCCAACGGTGTTGACCTTGACAGTTTCTATCAGGAATACAAAGCCCACACTCACAGCTGCCCTCACGGCGGTCGCACTTCTACACCGGGTTAATGGAGGCGCATGAAGATGAAGGATTGGGGAAAATATTTCAAGTATGACCAGAATACTGGTAAACTACACTGGAAGCTGTCAAAGTCAAAAAGCAGAGTTCCAGAAGGGTCAGAGGCGGGGTATCTAGATAAATCATTAGGTTATGTTTGCGTTACACTGGATGGTAAAATTTATCGTGCTCATAGGATAATTTGGGAGATGTTTAATGGCCCGATACCTGAAGGTATGCAAATTGACCATGTAAATCATATAAGGTGTGATAACAGATTGGTCAATCTTAGGTTGGTAACCCATAAAGAGAATGGGAGAAATGTTTCCAGACAGAAAAATAACACCTCAGGTATTACAGGTGTTCATTGGGACAAAAACAGGAGTAAATGGCACGCACAGATAAAATATAAAGGAAAAATTTATGGTCTGGGAAGATTTGATGATTTCTTCGAAGCCTGTTGCGCAAGAAAATCAAAAGAGTTAGAATTCGGATTTCATCCGAATCATGGTAGAAACACCGAAGGGGTCGAAAAATGAGTACAACACTATATTCAGATTTCTTAATAGACCCTACTACGGGGGATCTGGACATACGTTCCGGTCTTCAGGTGATAGAGTCAAACCAGATGAGTCTTAGGCAAAGACTTTGGATGAGGTTCAATACTTGGACTGGGTCCTGGTATTTTGACGAAACATTCGGCTTCCCTTATCTCAATTACATTGGCAAAAAGGTAATGAAAACTGTTCTTGATAACAAGATTCGTTCCATTGCCCGTGAAGAACCGGATGTTTTGAACATTATTAACTTCGAATCCACAATGGATCGCAGATCCCGTACCTATCAGGCATTCTTTGAGGTTGTTACCAAGGAGAATGAGATTGTCAGGATTGCGTTCATAGGTTTCGACCAGTTTGAATACCCACAACCTGAGGCTGGCTCAACATCTTTGTGTGATGATGAGGGCTGGATCAAATGGGCTAACAAACTTTATTACCTGATCAACTTCCGTCTACCTCGTACTGGTGATGCTACGTGGTGGAGTGAATACGCTGGTCCTGAGATGGAAAACCCGATTCCGGTCGGTTCTCTACTTGCACAGAATAAAGACCTGCTGCTTACGGATGCTGATCAAACGATTAACAGAAACAACTTCCAGACTGTTCCTGATGAACGTGAATTCTCTGGTGTGATTTCTACCACAAACGGTGAAGGTATTGCTAACCAATCTGACCGTGGTATTGACGTAAACTAATGGAGATCTTATGGCTGTAGCTTATCCTACAATTCCTATCCCAGACCTTGATGATGTGTCTACAGTATTGACAGATGACTTCTTAGTTGTCAACCAGTCAGATGGCACACGCAAGGCTAAAATTAACGATGTACTGAACGATATCAGCATTGCGAAGATTATCTACTTCAACGAAGGTGGTCATTTAGACAGTAAAAAAGATCTTGCCTATGATATTGAGACTAACCGTTACTATACCTGGAACGGCGAGTATCCGAAAGTAATCCTGCCGGACTCAACGCTGGAAGGTGCTGGTGGTGTTAGAGCAGGTGCATGGGCAGTCTTCGGTGAACTTCCAGTAACTGCTTCTGGTGGTATAATTGACTACGGTGCCATCGGTGGTACACTGAAACTTGATCTTAAAGTTGCAGACACTTTCATTGTTCGCCTGACCACTGACACGACATTAATCTTTGACAATGAGACAGAAGGTATTGAAGGTACAGCACGTTCTGTTACGATTGTAGTTACACAGACTACAGGTGGTAGTAAAATTTACTGGCCTGATAACATCCGTTGGGCATTTGGTAGAAAACCTATTCTTACCTTCACCCAGGGTGCTACAGATATTTTTAAACTTGAGACGTATGATAACGGATTAACGTGGTATGGCTCATTAATCATTGCAGGAGCTATGTAATATGCGTATTCAACACGGCATTGATAACGTATACCAGATGATAGAGGGGCACAAGACGTGCCTTGATCGCAACACTGGCCTTACAGTTAGCCCAACGAGTCAGAACTTTCTTGTTGACCTTGAACACCTGATCGCCAATGGCTGGAGGGGTTCTGCTATTAGCAATGACTGGACGACTCCAGAGGCGCAGGCTGTGTTGATCCTAGGTTACGTAGAGGTATATAGAGCAACAGAGGATGAGTTTTGGTTAGACAGAGCTAAATCTTGCTGGGATGCTTACGACGAGTATTTAAAAGGTAATTTTGCAGTAGAAGGAAAATGCAATCGTGTTTCCCACTACCCGTTAACAGATGATGGAATCCCCCAACATGGTGGTTTTAAAGGAGTAAACATCTCTTTTAGCAAAGGTAGAGCCAAGATCTCAGCAGGCTCCCCGAACTGGGGCGAGTATCTTGATATCGCAGTTATGGCTTATGATGGGGCTTTAGGTCGTAACTCTATGAATTCGGATGTGTATGCAGGTACAGATAATGCCCCGAACTGGTATGTATCTGGTACGAAATACCCAGTTGACTGGTACATTGCTTGTGATGGTAATCGTTACTGGGCCAACGGCACCGTTGCTGATACAGGCCATGCTGCCTCTGAATACGGCACTGTTCAGTTAGCCAACACCTCGGTTAATGGCACACACAAATTAAACTATGCAGTACGCCTGCCTGTTGCACAGGGCGGTAAGGAAATTAACCGCTATGATCCAGTGATCACCTATCCTTGTAATGTGACAGCACCTGATCAGCCTGAACCTGTTGATGCATTAGCTATGTGGTGTGATGCTTGCTACGCTTTGTATGAAACCATCGGAGATGACAAGTACTATGAGGCATACAGAGAAGCCCACAGCAGGTTAATAGCTTACTGTAACCCAAATGCTTATGACATGATTTGCAGACGTACCACAGATATAAGAGCGCCTTTTGCAGATGGTAATGTGACAATCACAGGTAACAGACCCACACTTATGCGCGATGCCGAAGGTTACATCAATGTTGGTATGGGTGCACGTAAACCTTGTGAAATTGTCCAACGTGGCCTTACATACAAGGTGAATAGAGATTCTTCCACAGTGATTGAATTTGGTGGTGAGAATGTCTTGTTCCAGCCGTATTTCACTATTGACGACGGTTATGGTAAAAACATAGAGTACCGTGTTGGTGTTCCGTTTGGTGGGACAGGTATGCAGGCCAATACCTTCGAGATCCGCGACTTCGTAAGGGTATCCCCAGAGTTTGGCGATCCCTACCTGTTGCCAAAAGAGGAAAGACTGACAGCCAGCGGCGGTGCTGTTCTGGGTATAGGCTACTCTGACACTTTGTTAGGGCACAGTGATAACTACGCTTCATTGAATCTCTCAAGCGGCCAGGTTGTTTTTGATTTTAATGGTACGAGAGCATTGCGTTCTATTACTTATCAATGTACAGCAGATATTGTCAGGATTAATTTCCTTGATAAAGATGGCTGGTTATGGTATACTGATCTACAGGGTACAGGTGCAAACTGGGTCACTGAAAACTTATCAATCGGTGATTTCTTGCTTGAACCTACGCAACCTAATCACTCCGCTGACGAAGTGAAACCCTTCTTTGCCAATCTGAAAGAGTTAACTCAGATTACTCTTAAATTGGCAACGACTAAGATTGGCGATGGTATTTTCAATCTATATTGTGTAAACAATTTACCAGAGTTCTTCAACTTTGTTGGTGATGTTTACATCGTAAGATTCTCAATGCATCTTTCATCCCGTGTGGCAGCAACTGCTAAACTTGGTGATTACTATGTCACAAATTACAAATTCGACAGCCTGAACTATGCACCAGGGGCCTGGCCCACAGGTAAGGTTGCTAATCAAGACAGATACCTGCTAGAGGAAAGACCTGCCTACCCAGTAGTTGGTGAGCAGTACCTTGCTGTATTCTGTATGGGTGAAGAACCTACAGATCTTGGAGAGCTGACGAACTGTGTTAAATTCTTGTTCGACGCTCAGCAACAATACGCAGTTGTCTTCGGTACAGAAGGTCCTGTTTACACAGCTTACAACTGGCAGAAAGGTAGCCTGATAGGCGGGTTCATGATGTTGGACAATTCTAAAATGCAAAGCAGAGCATTCCTTGCTGGTTGCAGAGCACTTTATGAATTGAAGAAAAATAAAAAACCTGTGGATGAACGTTTGGAACAGTATTGCCAGAAATGGATTGCTTTTCTGAACAGATTCCAGTCAGCGAATAGTGGTAGGTTGCCCACAGATTTCAACACAACAGGTGGCTACTCCAATCAGGACAGAGGTGACAGACAATGGATCACTGCTGAATGGTTAGCTGGTTGTTGCTATGCAGGTCTTGCAGGTTACACATGGGCACAGATTGATCCAGTAGTTGAAGCCTGCATGAATAACTTGCAGAAACATTACTTTGTTAACAGCACGAATATCCTCAACGGTTGTTGGGCTAACTCAGATCCCGTAGGTTTCCACTCTGGTGAAATACTGAGAGGTCTGGGCCTTTACGCTCAATATCGCAACTTGTATATTTAATCTGGAGGGCTTCGGCCCTCCTAACAGGAGAAACAATGGCAGATGTGAAACTTGTCAGGATTGAGTCCTTGCCTGTAACCACAGAAGTCAATAAAGAAGAAGACTTTCTGATCGTTCAGCAACCAGATCTCACCCGCAGAACTTCAGTGAAAGATCTGATGGCAGGTGATCCGACTCTCTCCCACGTTGTCAACTTCCATGACGGTGGCACCCTGAATGGTCCGATGGACTTCTGCTACTACGAGGAAGAAGATCGGTACTTACGCTGGACTGGTGGATTTCCACATACTGTACCTTCATTATCAAGCCCTTATGAAGATGGCAACATAACTGATGGTGCATGGGCAGTTTATACTGACCCGTCTTTACGTGACGAGTTAGGTTCCACAATCGGTGCTTCCTTGGTATTGACTGAAGATGGTAGAACCATTCAGGATACTATGGATGAAGCTATTGATGCTGCTTCCGAAGCTGTACGTGTGCTGAACGGCCTGAGCTTTGAAAGAGTAACTGTTGTATCAAATGCTAACTACCTCGAAGGCTATGCAGGCCACATCGTAATGGATGAAAAAGCGACTGTTCAGTTCCCTGACGTTGCAAGAGGTGAAGGCACCTTAAATGGCTTTGTATCGAAAGTTGTGGAAACCGACACTTCAAACGTGTACGAAGCTATCATGCAGGGTGGCAAAACTGGTGCGATCTACACCATTCGTGTTTCTAAAGAAGAACACAGAGCAGTATGCCACAGACACGCATTAAAATCTGAATTCAGCCGTTATGATCAGACTAACCCGACCCGCACCGTAATCAAAGCGGGTGATGATGCCAATGCATCCTACCTGCAACTCGATGCAAGTGGTCGTTGGGGTGTATGGAATCCTTCCATAACCAACTGGCAACCGCTGGCTGTAGAACAAGGTGGTACAGGTGTTCGTGATACTGCTACGTTCCGTCGTAACTTCGAAGTACTCTATAGGCGCAATACTCCACTGAGATCTGATTTCAGTATTAATAACCTGAAAGGTAATGATGCAGGTATTTACTATCAAGCATTGTCAGCCAACGCTACAGCTGCTAACGGTTATCCTTGCCAACAGGCAGGTGTGCTGATTGTATTGCAGAACACTGCTAATGGTTTAGATGGTTGCCGTCAGGAATATCATCCGTATAACAGCGAAGATACTTACTATTCTCGCTGGTACAATGCGGGTGAAAAAACATGGCAGGCGTGGGTAACCTGGGAAAGACCTGTTAACACTAACAGCTTCCGTGAGTGGATAGGGCTTGGTGTAGGAAACGCTCCTACCTTTAACAATCTGCTTCTGAGAGCTGCAACAGATGCTACTGGTTCTTCTGGTATCCTAGGGGGTGCTAAATACAAAGCAGACGGTACAACAGAAGAACACGGTTTCCGTATTTACTCCGAAGTCCGTAACGATAATAAAATATGGTTAACCTTGCACCTGAGAAAAGGTCCAGAAGGTGGCCAGCTCCACAGATATCTGGGCTTCAGCGAGGACGGTAATTTTGAAGTTCCGTACACTGTTGCTTGTAATACTTTCACTGTACGTGATCTGAATACAACCCGTAATACCTTACAGGTCAACAGACTTGTACAAGGGGGCTCTGAAACCGCTATCAATAACCCAACAAACACTGCCAAACTGTTCATCACAGAGAGCAAACTCTGGGGTGCTTATGATATTACCAACAAATCTTACATCCCACTGGCAATTGGTCAGGGCGGTACTGGTGCAAGAGACGCAAATGCAGCCTGGTCTAATCTGGGCGGTAGAGCTCTGGGTAAACTTGACAGCATTGCGTTGACAGATGCCAAGATTACTGGTACACTACCTGTTTCTAAAGGTGGTACTGGTTGCGTATCTGATACGGAAGTTAAAGCATGGTTAGAACGCATAGGTATCTCCGGTGGTGGCGGTAGCTCTGGTACAGGCTGTTCTGCTGTAAACCTGACACCTTTCGTAATTCAGAAACCTGATGGTGCGGAAGAGGATAAATACTACCCTGTTGTTATCAACACACCTTCAATAAACGGTGCAGTTGGTACAGACCTTCTTGTTCATACCAAATCCTCGACTGGTTCTGCCCCTATGAACTGTTCTACCCTGAGATGCTGGTATCGTACTGGTGGTTGGACAGATAGGGGTGATTCTGCTTATGGTATAATCAACTTCTACCAGAATGAAGCCTCCATTCTGTGTCTGATTGTTCCCACTCGTGGTCAGCAAAACTATGCTGCCATCTACGTCCATGAAAAAGCATTCCCTGTTTATGTTTATGCAAGTTCCGCAGTTACAGATGTTCGGGCTTATGCAGAAGATTTTGTAGTTGGTACTCCTACGGGCGGTGCAAATGGGGTTGTGTATAAAGCAGGTATCACCGATATTCACGAAGCAATTCTAGGTGATGACATAACCAACACGCGTCCACTTTTCGATTTTACGGGAGGGGTAAGCGGGTTCTATTGTAACCAATGGATGTATCGTGGCACCAGAGACAGATGGTTCTTGCAGAACAAGACAGAGATGGGCGAAACTGAACTCTGGTATAATGGTCTGAAATACATCTGCCCTGGTAGCCAGACAACCCGTAAGGCTCTGGAATCTAACGCAGGCTTCATGACAAGATCTGAGGGCACAGAAGATTTAATCAACGCCACGTTTACCTCTAAATGTGGTAACTTAGGTCAGGCTGAATTCCGTGCAACAAATAGTGCTGGTCAGATCATTGTTCGTGATATGACAGGTACTGCTCATAGATTCTGGAACTTTAATCCTGACGGTACTTTCTCCTCACCCAACGGTTTTGTATGTCATACAGAGGCTGACTGGAACAACCAGTTCGGGAACAATAACCCATGTAAAATGATGGCTGGTAGTGCCGACGGGCCAGAAGGTTCAATGGTTGTTGGTGGTATCTCTGTAGCATTTTCTGGGAGTTATGCTTTCCAGATGGCTGGTCGCCTTGATCAGTTGTATACCAGATCTATCGAAGATGGTACTCACAGACCGTGGAACAAAATCTTCTCCCACAGAGGTGCAGGTCTTGACTCTACGGACCTGGACACTTACGATGGTACTCGTGAGGGCATTTACCACCAAATACTTGATGCCAACGCAACATCTGAAAAACATTACCCAGTACCGTACGCTGGTACTCTAATTGTTTACCAGAACAATGCAAACAATACGAGAGGCTGCGTACAGGAGTACATCACACGTTTTGGTGACAGATATACTCGTGTTGGTAACATGGATAGAACTGGATCCACCTATATGTGGGAAGTTTGGCGGCAGGATTCTGGTAAAGCTATCCAGTTACGCCCGAATCGCAATGTTGGTGAAACAGCTAAAGAGCTGTGCATTCGTGTCGGTGGTTCTGAAAATCCCAGCAACAACGACAACTCACCTAATGATAATGCTGTACTTTATTATTGGGGTAACGGTAGTGATCGTAAGAACGTTCTGGAATTCAAAATACCCACCGCTGATGACGGTACTGTAGGATCTTGGGTATTCCATTGTGGTACTACATCTGATAACCTGCACAAATACTTTACAGTAAACGGTAACATTAACTGTCAGACTGTTACAGCAAGGAAGTTCATGACTATGGACGGTACTGACCTCGCTGCTGGAACAGGGGTTCCGGTCGGTGTTCCGCTACCGTGGCCTACTGACACAGCACCTGCTGGTTATGCTATCATGGCTGGTCAGAAATTTGATAAAGCTGCTTATCCCCAACTGGCTGCTGCGTATCCGAGCGGGGTTCTTCCCGACATGCGTGGTCAGACCATTAAAGGTAAACCAGCTTCCGGTCGTGTTGTTCTGTCAACCGAAGCTGATGGTGTGAAATCTCACAACCACAGTGCAAGTTCCAACAGCGTAGATCTTGGTACTAAAACTACCTCTGGGTTCGACTATGGTACTAAAACTTCCAACACTACTGGTAATCATAGTCACGGTCTTAGCGGTAGTGTTGCTTCTGGCGGTGCTCACCAACACGCAAGATCTGGTCCGCAGATCCAAGATGGTGCAGGTACTAGTACTTTCATAGATGGTTACACTACTGCGGGTTCACAGACTTTGTGGAAAGTTACCAGTGGCTCGTTTACTGGTAAAACAGCTACGTCACATGCGGCTAAAACATCTAACGACGGTGCCCACAGCCACACCATGACTGGTGCATCTATCAGTTCAGCTGGGAATCACGCCCACACAGTGGGTATTGGCTCTCACAGCCACACAGTGGGTATTGGCTCTCACAGCCACACAATCACAGTTGACAACGCGGGTAACACGGAAAACACCGTTAAAAACGTGGCATTTAACTACATTGTGCGTTTAGCGTAACAGAAAAGAGAGGATTGCATGAGAACGTTAATCCTCTCTGCTGTTGCAGAGATTAACAAATGCTTCAACTATGAGGGTTAAATTATGGCTTTTGAAATGTCAGATGAAATGCAAGTTGTTCACGTTTACAATGTGACAAATGACACATTTGCCTTCGTGGACGAAGCAGATGTACAAATTCCACCTCATACTGGATTGCCTGCACTGTGCACAATAGTTGCCCCGCCGGATGTAATCCCTGAAGGCCAGATGGCAATTTTTGATTTTGAGCTGGAAGAATGGACTCTAGTAGGTTACTTTGATGAAGCAATGGAAGCTGCAATTATGCCTCTGTCTTTGGAAATGGAAGAACCGGAGCCTGTAGAGCCAAGCACCGAACAATTACTAATTGCAGAGCAGGAAGCTAAGCTGATTGAAGCGCAGAATAGGATTGCTGAGTTGGAAGAACAAGTGGCAAGTTTGCAACGTGTAAACGAACTTGAGAAAAATCTTGAGGAGCTTACTCGGATGGTTGAAAAACTGCGTAACAAGGAAGAATAAAATTTTAGTTTCTCCTGGAACATTACCCCGCTTCGGCGGGGTTTTTTGTATCTGTAGTTGACTATTTCGCTGTTTTTTGGTAAAATAGGTCACAAGGGTTTCTCCCAACTGAGAGGAAATATGGCTAAATATGGTTTAACAGATGCTGGGTTTATATTGCCCACACTCAACGACTTGATCGTTGAAACTAAGCAGAGCTTGATCAGGGCGTTTGGGGATAATTTCAACGTCCAAAGTAACTCAGTTGCTGACAAGCTCACCACAATTTTTAACGAACGTGAATACCAGTTAATCCTCATGATGGCTGCTGTATACGCCTCCCAGACGCTGTATGGGGCAGAAGGCATCTACCTTGATGAATTACTGGGCAGACAAGGTGTTTATCGTAGAGGGCGTACCAAGGCTTCCGGTCAGTGCCAGTTGACAATCAACAGCACCGTCCCTTACAACATGATTTACGACACAGAAACTTACAGCATTGACAGTGGTAACTTCAAACTTGCAAGTAACGTACAGGTAGCAGGCAACATAATTGCTCACAAGATAACAGCACCGGATCTCAGAATTGGTAAATACACATTCCAGATGACCAATCAGGTTGATGGTACTATCTTTACCAAAACCATGATTCTTACTGATAAGGCACTGGATTCCACAGACCTTGTTAGTTTCTACGGTGAAATCAAGCAATTTATTGTTGACAACTCCACTCTTCTGAACGAGGATTTGATTCAAGTGGACATGACTACAGGTACATTGTGGATTGGCTACGATGCCACCCTTGAACGTGTAGGTCTGAATAGTAAAGTTGACTTCCGTGTTTCCCCTGTTGTGGGTGAACGTGTAGTTGTGCTGGAAGTTATCGCTTCTGAAGCGGGTAGTATGTCTCGTGAAGCAAATACTGTTACCACGATTTCTCCAACACCGGGGGGTTTCATCTCCCTCACTAACAGAAAGATGTTCAACGAAGGTACAAACGTGGAGACAGATGCTGAGTATCGTCTGAGAGCTACAGGAACCAACACTGTAACAGCTAAAGCCACTCGTCCGGCAATCTTGAGCGCGGTTCACAACGTCGCTGGGGTAAGTAAAGTCAGGGTGTTTGCCAACAATACAGATAAGACCAACAACTTAGGCATCCCGCCTTACAAGTTCCAGGTAGTTGTGTTTGGTGGATCCACTGCTGACATTTGCCGGGCGCTGTATGATACGGTTGCTTGTACGAACAGGACTTACGGTAACCTGTTCTATGATATCAACACCTCCGATGGTCAGGTGGAAAGGATTTATTATTCCAAAGCAAACACCTACCGCCTGGATATTCGGGTAACGTACTCTGGTGCTGCACTTTCTGCCACTGAAAAAGAATCAATTACAGATGCCATGGTGTCGGTTGTTAACAGTCTTGACATTGCGGATACGCTCTACAACATTCAACTTGTAGGTGCAGCCTCTGCGGCTGTTAGTATCGGTCGTTTCAATAAACTGAACATTCATGTGAAACCGGTTGGTGCTTCAGATGAGGCTTATACAGCTAATGACATTACGGCTGCAATGTCAGAAGTGTTTGACCTTGATGAAAACAACATCACATTCCAGCAAATCATTTAAGGTGGAGTTATGGCAGAGAAGAAAATAGATGTTAACCACATTCATACTCTGCCAGATTTCGTTGAGGGAGGTCTTGATTACCTCCCTGGCGATTTTCTGAGAGAGAAAGAAGATCTGACAACATTCCTGTCCATCTACCTTAAAAGATTGCAGACTGTTGATGAGATGTTGGTTGCTCTTGCAGAAGGCCGTCTTTTGAACAATGCCAGTGGTAAATACCTTGATGAAATTGGTAATCAACTTGGCATAAAAAGAAATGGCTTGCAAGATGCTGATTATCGTGCTACACTTATCATTCAACAGGCATCTTTGTCGAGAGGTGGTACGCGTGAAGATGTAATCTCCACTTTGCAACAATTACTGGGGAGAAACAACTTCGACACCTGGGCTGGTGATAATTTTAGATTTGACATTAACGTTAGAAAAACCTGTTTCGACATTGTTCAAGCAATTGACCAGATCCTTGACATGCTACCACTGCCAACCCATTTGAGATTGACAGAATCCCAAGGCAGGGCATTTGGCTTTGCTGGAGATGATACTGCTGCGGGTTTTGGATCTATCTGGGATGATGTACAGTTCGGGGTTGACGGTATAGCCAGCCTGACCTATGTACCAGATGAACGACCTGATTGGGGTTCCACCACTGTTTGGTGTGAAAGTATTGTTGTTGACGCAACTATTGTTACGGAGGCTTAATGGCAACCGCTGTATTCAGAGCCTACAGAGACTACACCACACTACAAGCAGAATTTATGTACAACACACTGGCAGATACCGCTGTGCCTGGGCGTGACTACACCCACGTTGAAGGTAAAGCGATTATTCCGGTGGATTCTGCCTCTGTAGATATCCCTGTTAATATTGTAGATAAAAAACCTAATAGACTGCCTCGTAGCTTCTATATGCAGTTCCATACCCCCTCACAAGGAACGATGATTGGGACCAAGCAAGCAAAATGCACGATTACCTCACAAGAAGATCTGAGCAGACTTGAATGGGGAACACAAGAAGAACGAATGTTCCACCCACGCTACTGGGTAACAAATTGTCAGCAGACTGAAAGTACGTCAATTAAGTCAGACAACTCCACCGTGATTGTCACAATGACTGCACGTACAATGGGCGGTATGTCTGGAGCAATCTGGGAAACAGTTGACACATACGATCATTTTGGTGTAGGATACGATGATCATTATGAGATGCGTAACACCAAATTGTGGTTCAGGGTCAAGTTTACCAACGCTCTTGACTTCACAAAACCTGGTCAGACTACGATTGCTGTCACACTTGTTGACGGTACAATAGTTTATGTCCGTATGTCGGACTATGCTACAAACATCTCTACTGATAAAACAACAGCAGATATTCACCTCAACTTTGAGAATTGTTTAGGTGTTGACAAGAATAATCACTTAATGGCAGTTGACCCTCGTCAGGTTCGTAAGATCCTGATTCCGTTAATGCCTAAGGATTATGTGGCTAACAGTACAGACGTTCGCATAACCAATGTTGACTGTGAACTTCGCATTGACATGTTGGAGCCGGACACTGGCTGGAAATACATGCAGCTTAACAACTTGACTGCGGAAGGTCATGATTTGAGAGCCTGTACTGCATACGATAATATGTGGAATGTTTCTCCGGCGCGTGTTCTTTACAACCTCCAGAAACTTGGCTACCGTGGTAGAATCAACCACTATTGCGGCATGAGCCACTATTATAATTACACATGGAGCAACACAACCCATAAATGGGAGATTGACAGAACAGGTGCTTTGAACAAAGCCACACAAGCATGGCACGATGACTTTGCTTACAATCTGCCTCGTTATGGATTCACAGATGCAATGTTCTCTGTCAGCATGGAGCTTTACAGTGATGCCTGTCCTCTGGAATGGACTCAACGCGAATGGGACGATAGCTACGCTAAGACAGGGTATACACCTTGCAGCTACCTGCTATCACCTTGTATCGAAGAGGGTATGACATTCTTGTTGAACGTCTTTAAAAACTTCGCTCAGGTTTTGAAAACTCAAAACCTCCCTATTATCATGCAGATTGGCGAACCGTGGTGGTGGTACAATACAGACTCCCGCAGGCCTTGTATCTATGACTATACCACAAAAGAGATGTTCTACACTGAAACAGGAGAGTATGCACTTGACATTGGCACCATTGACAACCCACTAACTGGTGGTGTTTATAACAGGTACATCACATTCTGTCGCAACAAATTCGGTCAGAGAATTGCAACACTCTCTGCCGGAATTAAAAAAGCATTCCCTGGTGCTCAGGTTACAGTTCTTGTTTTCTACCCCACCATTGTTGACACATTGATGGAAGAACTTAACCTGCCAGACCAGTACAAGAAAGAGTCAGGAGTGCTTGACTTCTTCTGTTCAGAATGCTATGATTGGGTTATGAATGGGGAAATAGAACATTCATTTGAGGCTATCGAGCATCCTCGTAAAACCTTAGGCTGGAACAGAAACGAAATCCACTACCTTGCAGGGTTTGTACCAGGTAAAGATTTAGCTCCGGTGTATGGCTATGACCCAGAGAAGAACTATCAGGAATTTTTGTGGAGAGTAATCTGTGGTAACATCTGTACCACTGAATATCATTACCCAGAAGTACAGCAGTACGTATGGGCTTACCCACAACTTATGAATGATAATATTACATTCAGTGTGAAAGAGTCAACTGTTGTTCACATGGGGCAGACTGCCCTTAGGAGCTACACAGAAGATGTGACACCACCAGACCTTTCATAATCGGGAGAAATAAATGGCTAAACCTAGTTTTCCTCTGGAAATATGGGCGTACGAGGATCAAATCCTTCCAAACTCCCATAAACAGAACAAGATGCGTCCTATCGACGACCTGTGGAGAAAAGGTTGGGATAAGGGACAAAAACCATCGTGTGAAGAGTTGAACTATCTTCTGAACATGATGGCTACCTGGGCCAAATACATCTCTGAAGATCAGATCCCGTCTATGGAAGGACGGTATCTTGTTAAGGATAACAACTTGAGTGATCTTTTGAATGTAGAGATCGCCCGTAAAAACCTTGGCATTGTTACCCGGGCTGAGACTGATGCTCGCTACGTTAAGATCACTGGTGACACAATGACAGGACCTCTAAAATTGCAACGTATTAACTTTGCGGCAGCAAAAACTGACGCTGCGTGGATAGAAACTACAATCAGCCCAGATAAGACTTTGTTGGATTTTTGTCTTATGGATAACATCGGCTCATTTGATGATGGTGGTACTTCTGCAGTTGATGCTTTCCGTTGGAGATTCCAGCCTACACAACCAAATCTTAACCCAGAGTTTACACTGATGCACCTGAATGCTATCTCTGTTAACCGTGCCCTCCTGAAGGTAATCGGTAACATTGAGGCTCAGGATAACGTGCGTTCTAACACAGTTACCATTACAGGTACAGCTTCTTTTGGTAACGTGAGTGTTTCAAGCCAACTAACTACAGGCAGTTTCTATGCCAATGGTGGCTCCAACGTTGACAACATGACCGTGCGTAGTCAATACTGTGTTGTTGGTGGTCGTCATGTAGTTCGTTCGGTTAACGGGGTGAACGCAGATGGTAAGGGTAACCTGACCATCCGTATCCCAGCTTCAGGCGTTCAGGATATTCGCTGCGGCGGTATGTTGATCGATGGGGTTTCTGATAACAGGGTACGTCCCGGTTATGTTATGAGAGGATGGGCTAACGGTAACAAAAAAGAACTTCGTGGTGCAGGTTACTGGGCAGCTCCGCTACAGAAACTTGTTAACGGACAGTGGATTACCGTTCAGACACTATGATTGAGGGGTAGATTATGATCAAAATGGCTACAGGTTTTGAGATGTATGATCCGAAAGAGCCTCGCCCAGCGCTGTTGGCTCTCGATGATGAACAGCCGCAAACCCTGGAATTAACAGAGCAGGAGATTGAAGATTACGCTCATTACTCTGCTTACTTCCTTCGCAACGAGCACGGAGACTGGTACGCCCAGACCCGAGAATTACAGCAAATTGCCCAGGAATCTGGAGCAGAATACTTGTTTGCAGTTATAGAGACTGATGGTTTACTGAAAGTTGTAACCACAGACCCAGCAGGTATTTTCCCCAGTGATGGTCTTCAAGTTCTGCACGGTAAAAGAGATGAGTTCCCGGAAGACATTGAGAACATGATCAATGCATACCGTTGGGATGGTGAGAAATTCGTTGTTGATAACAAACCTTACATTGATGCTGCACAGCAGATTATTGAAGAAGAATTGCAATGGGCTACATCAAGGCTTGGAGTTTTCAGTGACATGCTGGACTTAGATTATATACTTTCTCCCGCACAGGAGCAGTTTGTTAAAGAACTAAAACTTTATAGGATCCATCTGCTGGGGATTGATATAAACAAAGCCCCTAACATACATATCCCTGATCGCCCAGCCCTCTGAGGAGGTAATGTGGAACCGGACTTTGGTACGCTCTTCGAGATAATCATGGGCGCTATTGTCCCAATAGGTGTCTGGATTTTTGGTCAGTGGCACATAAAGTGGAAATCCGTCTCTAAAAGATTGGATGATTTAGAGAAGGATCTTATTTTGGTGAAAAGTAATATGGTTACGAAAGATAGACTTGACGCAGTGTTGAATCAGCGTCTCAAAGATATCCAAGATAACCTTGACGAACTAAGAAAAGAGGTCAAAGGTGACGTTGGTGGATTGCGAAACGATATCCAACAAATTATCCAGATTCTTCTCAGTAGTAAAGAGAAATAACCAACGGCAAGGAAGCCTCTGGTTGCATTTTGAGGAGTTTAGTGCTAAAATAATGTCAAGAATTTTAGTCAGGAGAAAATATGCCAAAACCAACTTATCCACTTGAGGTGTGGGCATACCAGGATGTGATGCTTGACACTACACGAGAATTGAATAAGGCCCAACCTAGCGAAGAACAAAGGTTAGCTGGTTGGGATTTCAGCCAGAAAATTGCTGTTGAGTATATGAATTTCGAGTTCAACATGATTGGTAACTGGCTGAAATATTTGAACGAAGAGATTGTCCCCGAGTGGGATGACCGTTTTTTACGAGTTGCCAACAATCTGGCAGATATACCGGATAAAGCTGCCGCAAGACAAAATCTAGGTTGCCTGACAATAGAGGAGATGGATGACCGTTATGTTCACCTAGCAGGGGATACCTTGAAAGGTACTATGACGCTGGGGGTTACAAGGATTAATTTCAAATCTGCTGATACAGATTCTTGTGCAATCTATTGTTCCACAGGTAAAGATACCCCTGGTGGATATAAAGGTGGGGATAAGACCTATTTCGATTTCCGTATGTCAGATAACTACGGTACAGATGATATTGAGGCATCTTACTATACAGGTACGGAAGGGTTCCGTTACAGATTCCGCCCTGTAGGTGGTAGCTTATTCACATTGATGAAGCTGTGTGCCATCTCTCCAAACCGTGGTAGATTGTCCGTGATAGGTGACATTATTGCTGCTGATAACTTACGTGCTGGCTCCATGAATGGTAATACTGTCAATATTTGGAGTACAGCTTCTGTATCGGGCCAAACATCATGTGGTAATCTCAGTACCAACAGTTTTAGCTGCGATAGCCACACCACTCGTAGTAATTATCATGTTGTAGGTGGAAGACATGTTTGCAGATCGGTGAACGGTGTCACAGCTGATGGTAATGGCAACTTATCATTCACGCTACCTCAGCCTGCTATCTCCGATGTTCGTTGTGGGGGTATGCTGATAGATGGTACAGGTGATAACCGTGTAAGGGCTGGCTACGTGATGCGTGGTTGGCAGAAGGGTAATAAGAAACAATTACGTGGTGCTGGCTATTGGGCAGCTCCCCTCCAGAAGCTGGTAAATGGTCAATGGATCACAGTACAAACATTGTAAAGAAGGGGTGATGTTTGAGAAAATCAAATCCTTTTTGTGGATGTTAGTCGAAGCACCAGGAGACTCCAACAAGGTATCTCAGGCCAAGTTGTGGTCCAATATAGGTATGCTAGCCATGACTGTCGTCTTCCTGCACATGGGGTGCACTAATACTTTGCAGGAATGGTATGCATGGATCTATGCTCCTTCAGTTGCTTGCCCACAATTAATCAGCAAGTTTATCGCGCTTCGCTGGGGTCAGGGGTGTCAACATTTTGATAACAGGTATCCTGAGTATACAGACGACAGGTACTCTAATAACGGGCACTCTGATGATAGGTTCGATAACAGATATTCTGACACCCCAGAATCAGAAGATTCTAGAGATCTAAGGAGATAATGTGGCTCAAGACATGACAAATTTTGAGGAGGCCGTGGATCAGGTCATAATTGACTCTGAGCGCCTCCATCTGGTTGTCAATGGTACTGCCGTGGACGAAGTTGTGGTAGAGGATGGGACAACTATCCCTACCGTCCGTAAGGCATTACTTGATAACCTATATTTTAAAACTCCACCAATCCCTTGGGTATACGGTTCTTCCACTACGGTATTTAACCAGATTTACGAATACAAGGCGAATGGAAAAATCACATGGTGGTATGCCCCTGGAGCATCTAAATCTACACCAGTACGTTTGCCAGCAGACCCTTCCACCTCTACAGCGTGGAGACTGTATACTGATGCCAACGTACTTGCTGAATTCTATGCCAAACTGAGTAGCCCACTCTTCCAGGGCGATCCGCGTGTTCCTACGCCACCAATGGACGATAAATCCCTGTCTATTGCCAACACTGCATTTGTTGTTGACTATGTAGACAGCATTTTTGAAGCTATGGCTGGTATGCAGGTCACAGTTGGTTCTCTGGTTGTTCGTGGCTTGTCAGAATTGACCAACACCATTGTTAACGGCACTTTGACTGTACGTGGCCCCTTGAATGCCTCTGACTTTGCTGGGCGTTTCAAAGAACTAACCCTGACAGGTAAAGATTCCGTTATCAATTTTAACTGGACAGATAAAAAGCATCCTAGCTGGACCTCTACAATGCTGGATCCTTACAACATTGAGACTCACCTGTTGACCTCTGATGTGATCCACAATGGTGTTCCAGTAAGTGATGACAACACTGTTCATTTTGATGGTCGTGGTAACAACTTCTTTGACTACGTCTATATTCGTGGTAACTCTCAGAAGAATGTGCAGACCCCTACTCTGACGGTGGATGGGGTAACCCAGGTTAAAGACCTGAAAGTACTTGGTAAAGTTGAAGGTATTATTCACTCTGTTGATGGTCTGGATATTTACCCGAACTACCTAGAAACAACCGATGATGCCCGTATCAACGGTAACTTACAGATTGGTGGATCCGTGGTTATTCAGGGTAATGCAAGGGTTAAGGATTTGTCTACTGACACATTCAAATCTAACCAGCAGGCTACTTTTGAGGGTAACGGTATAGTTGCTAATAAAGCTGCGATTACAACTTTAACTGGTACGACCACTACCTTTAATACTGGCAACTTCACTAATTGTAATGTGAATCATAATTTGCAGGTTAATGGGGATGTAAGCCTTAACGCAACAGGCACAGGAACAACCTACATTCATAACCTTCAGATTTCTGGTACACTAACAGGTTGGATGCCGGATTACACAGGTAAAACTATCAACTGTGGAGGCATGAACGCCTCAGGTAACGTCAGCATTAATGGTAACCTTAGTGTTGGTGGTAGCACCACAATTGAAAAGATCCGCACAACCAAACTGGAATTCGAATCGGAAGATATCGTTAGGGCTACGGGGACATGGACCCCATCGGGTAATGCTAACATGTATGTTGTCGAGGTTACTGGTAATCTTGACGTAGCAACATGGCCCGGTGTTACAGCAGCGGATGCAGATAAACCCTACCCGTTCTCAGTGGTGATTTACTTCCGTCAGGATGCTACAGGGCATCAGGTCACATTCAGTGATAAATATGCAATCCTGTCTGCAACCCCTGTAGTTAACAACAAACCCGATAGCGTGACCCTTTGTCAACTAACCTACCCTGGCTTCGGTGACATTGTGGACGTTATTATTGCACAACGTTAATTAATTAGCCTCTCCTGTGGGAGAGGCTTTACTGTTTGGAGAACACAATGCTTCCAATTCCTCTGTTAAACCTTGCTAATTTCCATCTGGACTCGAAGGATGGGATCAAGGAACTTGCTGTTCTGTCCTACCCAATAGATAAAAGTGATGGTACTAGTAGCACAGTATCTTATGTAAACAGTCTTGCAATTCTTTATGCGGACGGTTTGCTTGTTCTGACAGGCGCTAACATGTACGGCGAATGCGGAACAGGTGATCGTAATGAATGCGTTTACCCGAATGAATCGATCCGTAGCATCAAGCATGTCTGGAGAGCTGATCGTGCATTCGTGGTTGAAACTTTTGATAACGAGATTAAATATATTGGCTGCACAGCAGGCCTCATAGGCTCAACAGCGGCTGGTGGTAACGATGTTTGTGTAACCCAGTGGACTGTATTACCTTCACAGATTACCACCACCCTTGGCCTCGATAAGCACCCAGAACGTTTGCTTGAAGTCTGCGGTGGGATGAACAACACCTGCTGGGTAATTGGTGCACCTGAAGGCGAAGGTATCTGGGATATTTATGGTTCAGGTAACAACACTTACGGTTCTCTGCATGTGGATAAAAACCAACATGCCAATCCTGTTAAAATCGCTGAAACTTCTCAGAATCCTGTAACAGGTCAGTGGAAAAACCCCGCAGTGAACCTGGAAGTTCATGATAACTCTGTGATCTATGGTGGTCCAGATGGCTATTGGGTTGCTGGTTATGATTTCCTGCGTAATAATAATGAGCTTAAATTAGTCTACCCACCAGAACACGGAACATGGGTAGATTTGACAGGTAATAGTGAAACCTACAAATGGTTTATGTGTGGTCCGAATGGGGCTGTAGTTGCTACAGAGCGTATTCACACAAATGGTTTACCCGCGTACGTATTTCGTGGACAGGATTCCTGGGGTGATAAAACCTGGCGTGAACTGAACATTACATACAGTCGCGAAGTGATTATTGCAAGGGGCCATGCTACTAACGGCATCTTCTTCGATAACGGTTCAAAACAGTACAAAGGTTTCTCTCGTAACCTGTGTAATGATATCGGCTGGTCGTCTACTGATGCCCCGCGTGCGAAGTTCCAGCACAAACGGGTAATTGCTACAGCGGCATACGTTGAACAACGTACACCTGTCAGTTGGGCTGAAAACGTCTACTTCCAAGGTATCCGCCGCGAAGGTTATTTGGGCACACTGACTGTGGTAAACGGTAAACTCTGGTGGTCCGGTATTCCTCGTGGCAACTTCCCAGGCTGTAATAACTTGTTTAGTGGTCAACTTAATTCTCAAGGTTTCACACAGGTAGACCCGAACTGGATTAAGAACGTTCCGGTATCTGACTTCGAAGTTGAAGAAGTCATAAGAGTCAACGGCTGGGGGTCTGAACATCCTGTTAGCACTATCTATATTGGGGACACTGTTCAGCTAAGAATTAAAGCTCTGCCAAGAGGGGCTACATGGTTTGTAGACAAAGTTGAGGTTGTTAACGCATATGGAAATGTTGTAAATGATCCCCTACATACTACTGCAACCATTAACCACAATGTGTTCGGGGTGTGGGATAGTATTGTAACCGAAAAGAACAATAATATTAATCGTCTCGGCACGTACAGTGTTAAAATCACCTATCATGATAAAAACGGTACTCACACACATCTGACCAGAAACATCAACTGGAACACGATTGTACCTGTGATTCCGTCTAATAGCACATGGTATACTCAAGGTTTGAACCGTTCTTTGTCTTTGGGTAGCACAACCTATCTAGGCCTGAATAGTGCACAACCTGTAACTGAAAATGCAGATGCATTCAATATCAGATTGCACAGAAGAGATGCAGGTTCTGTGACCTATGATGTGACTCAAGAGCTTTATGACCAACGCCGTGAAATGTACAATTCCCTGGTTGTTAATCAGGCACTGTGGGAATACAACCCGAACGGTGCTGGTGGTAAAATGTATCAGGCCAACGAGCAGAACGGGACTTCTCTGAACGTCCACAAACACGCTAACCCGTGGCCTACACCTGAAAAACCTGCCGCAGGTGCACGAACTCTGAAAGTTGTTAGCTATGATGCTGGTTTCTTTGGTTTACGTTGGGAATCAACGATTGAATACTACGACGGTACTCACCAGAATATCGGGTTAACTTTAGGTGGGGATTCTGCTAATACTTCACGTAAGATTGTACGTACACCACGGGGTGTAGATATCTCTGTTGACCTTGTTAAGAATAGCTATGGGGATATCCAGGCGCAAGTAACACCTGCCGAAGCCACAACCAACATATCTTTCAGTTTTGCAGCATTTAAAGAAGATCCTCGTGTTGTTGGTGCACATGATGCCGACTGGTATTACACCGTTACCCCAACTACTGGTACTACCAACTTTATGCTTGGTATGAAACGTGACATGCAGAATAAACTGGGTGTTACAAACCTGTGCTACGTTTGCATTAAAAATACCCGTGTTAAAGATACGGATCCTGAAGCAAAATGGTTCACAGTTGATCCTAATACCACACGCAGTGACAAATTTGTTAACGAATATATCTTGTGTGCTGGTGGTACTAACCTAAACCTGTTTTATAGTGAAAATGCTGACAAGTATTGTAGTTATGATTACTTGCGTGATTATTGCTGTAACCAATGGTTCAATAACGGACAAGGCTATGTGCCTCACCAATGTCAAACCTTACCTGTAATCTTCACAGATAATCAGACATTCTTGCTGAAACAGGCTAATGAAGTTCAGGTTGATAAAAACGGATATGATGGAACCAAATGGTTCTTTAACTGCTATGCTCAATATTATTGGGGGCCTAGTGAGCTTCTCAGCGATGCTAGTTGTAACCTGATGGATAAAGAAATAGGTTCATGGACTCATATGAACCAGACCTGTAACTTTACGCCGCAGAACGCAACACCTGCTGGTTCTCCGGTTCTGGACGCTTATATCAGGATTGAAAAAGTTCACGATCCGCGTGGAGATCAGCCTGCTGCTGCTATGGCAGTGCCGATGACGTCAGGATTCCAGCAAGTAAAACTGGTTGTTAGCTGTGATCAGATCGGTAAAAATGTACCTACAGGAAATGTTGAAGGTATCGCACCTTACGTTATTGATTGCTACTACAATATTAATAGCTTGGGGTATAAAGAGGCTCAGAAAATCACCAGTACGGATACATCAAAATGCAGACGCATTCTGTTAGGTGCAGGTTGGTGGTTATATGAGTTTGACTTCAGCACAGTTGCTGATTGGGCAACTGACAGTGGGAACACATTGAGTGGTATTCGTTTCAACTTTGGTCAAACTATGCTACCAGAGGCTATTAATGGTGACTACGGTGATCCTGTTGTCCATGTCAAACAGGTAATGCTGGAGAAAACCGATCAGTCAGAGGTCTATGGTAAGCAACTCCAGTTAATCAAAAACTGGTATGAAGCTGAAACTGCTCGTATTCCTAAAACCCGAGGGGTAGTTCTGGATGCAGGTACAGAGGACATGTTGGTTAATGCTGTGTGGCCTAATCTGGACGGTACTTTTCTTGAAAACGCTGCACGTTCTATTAACTGGTTCAACTTCCACAGGGCTATGTGGTCAGTTAATATTTTCCTCTGGAAATTATTCCATGACCAGACAAAAGGGTTCGGTTCTGGCTTGCGTGTAGCTCCGATCTGCTGGACCTCTCTGATGCGTTGCTATGACAACCAGTGGGAGATTGGTGGTAGAGAATGGCAAGAAATGAGGATGAGGATTTATTCTCAGTTTGCAGTCAAACCTGTAAACTATTATAACTCTGGTACTTCTCGCATTCTCTTCCAGGAAGGTTCTGAAGCCTACAAAGTAGAAGGTTACAGCGGGTCTATGATTGAATGGGGTACTAAACTTCTTGCCCGTGAAACTCTTGCAAAAGAAATTTGTCAGGCAATGGGGGGTGACCTTATTCAGAAAGATGTTCCCCGCTGGATGAAGTTACCGTGCTGGTCTGTAGATGGCGCACAGTACTCTAACGTTGAGGGGGGTGGTGATTTATTTTTATACTTTGAGGACATGACACAATATGACACATGGACACCAGGAGACTACAGTGTCCAGTTGTGGGGGGAAGATGGTAGTCTGAAAATGGATACCACTTTAGCCTCAAATACCAACTTTTTAACTATTCCGAAGGCTCGTTTGGAGGAATATTTCGGCACTTCTCGTCCTGATCCGGTAACCATATCTATGGCGGTTCATGATGCCACTTCGGGTGCGCTCGGTCCGAGAGTAACAAGAAGTTGCTCAGGCATTGATTATAGTAGACCTATTGAATACATGGATGCACGAAGGGGTTGCACTTTATCCCCTGACCCAGAAAAGGCTTGGTGGGGATTTAATGGTCTGAGCTGGATTATTGATGAATATATTCTGATTTATCCCGGGAAAGCTCTTGACACAGCGGTTATCTATGTGTTATCCACTGACAACGCTCTGGCAACGTTCGTTGTAAGAAAAGATCTTGCTTACAGATACCCAACCCCGGAGGATGGGACCATTCCGAATGCAGTTGCTGGGGAAGATGCATGGTGTGTCCCTGTGGAGATTTACTGGGCAGGGACTGAAGATAGGAAAGAGGATGCAGGTGTTTTAGTGAAAGCGAGAGCAACGGTTTATGATGAGAATGGTAAGCATAACGCGCAAATTGAAGGGCCTTACGTGAAAGGCTACCTAGAGTTATCTCCTAGGGTAGTGGAGAAAACAGGCGATGTATCCATTTTTAGCTTCTATGATTCTGATAGTTGGGCCTTAATGGACGAAAGTCATACGTGGGGTAAGGGTGCTTCCGTTGATTATGAAGTTTTGCTGAAATCATACTCCGGCTCTACAGCTGCGGATATTCGTCAGGAACATGGTACTTACCCGTATGACGAATCTGAGACGGAGGCAGGCTTCTATGTCACAGATCATCATATTGCTGGAGGCAGGGAAAGTATCTCGTGGACTGTGACGAGTGATAACACGAACGCGTTTACCCCCTCTATCCTATCAAGCAAGGATCGTAAATTTACAGTATCCTCTGTTGCCAACGGTTCTGCTACAATAACCTTGAGCCTAACAATAACTTATGGAGGTGATCACACAATCAGTAAATCTTATAATTGGAAAATTGGCGCGTAAGGACAAACCGGGTGCCGGAGTAACCTGGTTAGCAAGGAAGCATAATAACAGAGGAAACAACTTGGGGGCCTTGATGGCCCCCTTTTTTTGTTTGAGGAGAGGATTGAGAGGGAGGATCATTTTTTACACGCATCGACGACAACCACAATCATTATCCAGAAGAATAACCAAAGCGGTGGAACATCTAGGAAGATACCTGGGAGGAAACCTTGCAGAGCTAAGTCTGCCATGAAGTACGGGTCCATGTCAAACCTCTAATGTACGATGTTGAAAATATCTGCCCGGAACGTTGCAATTTTAGCTTTTAACAGCTCCAAACCTTCAATCTGTTGTTGAATGTCCAGGTAGTCTGCCACAATTGCTGCAACGAGTACGAACATAACACACAGTACAACAAGTGCGATAACATAAGGATCATCTGAAAGATAACGTTTACTCATTTCTGCTCTCCTCATCACCTTCGATGTGATGTACTATACATAAAAATGATGTTGCTGTCAATAGAAAATAATAGAAAAATTTTGTGTGTGGCTAAAACGTTATAGGAACGATTTTGAGAGGGCATTGTAGTGGGATTGGTGGTTGGAAGGGGTAGGTAGGTTTAGCTCGTTAGAGGACCCGTTTGGGTCCTTATTTTTGATTATTGACGTTTTGGTCTACTTTAACCACTGTTGCATGAAGCCATTCACCAGGTTCTGTCAGCTGCATACTATTTGCTTTGAAGCTGTTCATCTTTTCTGGGATGCATTGCATGTTGTCGCCGACGTTAAGCCCAGAAATAGTTTCACCATTACGGGGTAGCATGTGATCAAGGTTCCACCGGATACCCGTTTCTTTTCTGCGGATCCTACACAGCCGTTTGATCTCTTTCTCTACAAACTTGTCCCACTCTGTCATAATGAACCTCCTCAGATACAAAAAAGGCCACCCGAAGGTGGCCTGTGAGTTAGTCCGTTTTACCCGTCGTTGCAGCCACACCAATGACACAAATCTTAGCGTTCATGGAGTGTCCTCGCGTTTGTTTTTGTGCCTATAGTTTACTGAATAATAAGGCTGGTGTCAACAATTTTTTGTTATTTAAACAAGTTGTGTATCATCAACAACTTCAACAAATTTCGCTATGCCAACACAGAGCCATTCACCTCTGATGTGGGTAGGAACGACAAGAAAATCTTTATTTTCTCCACGGCACTCTCTGTCCCCGACAACACGCAAACCATAACGGTTGTCTTCTTTGATTGCTTCGTAGATTTTATTTACAGTGAAAGGTGCTTTTATTTTCTTGTCACCGCTTGGTACAACACCTGTACAACGAAGTATTACGGTAGTCATTTGTGTGGTCCTCTCTTGTCTTGATGAAGGCATTATAATATAAAACTTTTTGCGTTGCAACAAAAAAAATCTCCTAAAAAGGAGGTTTCTTGCTTTATAGGGGCGGGGGGGGATCAAGACATGCAGCAAACACCACAAAATAAGGTAACGCCTACTACCGCACCCAAAATGATCAGCCATGCATCTAAAGGTTCCAAAAGCACCTCCTAGAAAGTTGTGATAACACTCAAGAGCATGATTAAACCACCGCCGATCACGGTGTACAGAAAAAGGCAACCTGCGGTATCAACCAGTTCTTGTACAAAGTGGTTTTCGAATTGCTTATCACGCAACTGAAAAAACAAATCTATTAACCTTTTCATAGGCTCACATCAGAAATAAGAAAGTGAATAATAACATTTCCAACCCTGTGGCAGCATACACCATGAGCAACACAGCAATAGCTGTCATGAGAACATCATCTTTTGTCATAACAGATATTCTCATTCTATGTGACCTCCTGTGTTGGAATTGGACCGATTTCTCGTTTTTCAAAGATAGAGGTTTTAACTTTGCAAACTGCTTGCTTCAAACCCTGGCCTTTACTTCCTTAATGGGTGGATAAAGAATGCCAACATAACTCTTTTCCTTGAGAAGGCTCTTTCCTCTGGGACAACACTTTTCAGCTTCCACCCTATGTAGATTCTCCAGTAGAACTGCTTACCAAAGAGTTTGATTGACGGGATAAAAGCAAACAATCCCCAGGCATTACTATTCCACATCAAAAGATAACCTGTCTGATTATCTTTAGGATTAGAACTTACGTGGATATTACCTTTCCATTTAGTGACCTCTTTCACATCTCTTCCTAGCACATGATAAGAGAAGTTATAAGCCTTGTTTCTCCAGAGCCACCCAACTCTCTGCATATAGATACCAATCTTACCAATCTTCCGAATCTTGGCCCATCGTGCAATGTGACCTTTATCACCATCGATAGGGTTGTCATAGGTTTCCATCCATCTAAATCCGAAAGGTAAGTGTCCTTTTTTCTCACTGTAAAATGGAACTACAAAAGGCGCTAAGATAACTGCTAAGATTGCTGCAAATGGTTCTAGCAAAGCTAGAAGAAACCATGAAGCATACTTGAGATATATCATTCTTTAAAAACCCTCTTCAAACTATTGCCCTGTACAGGACTCAAACCTGTACCCCACAAATCAAAAATTCGTTGCTCTACCTGTTGAGATGGTATTCGGAGCGGGAGTCGAACCCGCATCTACAGCTTAGAAGGCCGCTATTTTATCCATTAAACTATCCGAACATTGTTCTCTTATCCGTATGCATTATACCGAAATAAACATCCTTGTCAACAAAATTCTTACCCGTCTGATCCCTGTTTTTCTCAATTTAAAAAGTCCCTGTCCCCCAGAACAACTGCTTCGATATATTTATCATGATGCTGAATGGCAGCCAGATGCAGGTGGATATAAGCACCCCCGCAACCGAAGAAGTGACGATGAGCTTTAGCCCATGCACGTAAACCTTTCCACATAAGGAAGTGGTAGAGTTGTCTGATTTTATTTTTCATGTAAGTACTCCTCTGGTTCAGCTTCAGGCTCTGGATAGTCCTCTATAACAAGAGGCCAGTTATTCTGTTTAGCTTTACGTCTGTACATCACTTCATCCCTGGCGAACTCTAGTTGGTTCTTAGCCGGGATACCTGCTGGATTATCATCAACCCAGATATCCGGGAAGATGCCCATCGTAGCCATGTAGGCTGCTTTCTGTATACCCGAAGTATAGAGGATATCTATACCCAGCTTTTCAGCCCACATTTGAATGTCACAATTGTCCTGCTCAGGAAACCGGAATGTGACAAAACAACAATACCACCCAGCCTTCTGCAATGCGCCCACAAAAGAGGCGAAGATAAAAGGCTCTGCATTGAACGTATTATCAAAGTCAAATGCAGCAACTTTCGTGCCATTACGTGTTTCAAACGGCAGAGAAGTGGTTAAACTGCTATAATTGAAGATATCCCCACTAACGTCATCATAGCCCGAATCCATAGCTACTCCTTATTTTTCAAGAATTTGTGTGCAAAAGCGTGTGTGTTTTCCGCAGCTTCAATGATACAACTGATCTTGCGATCCAGTTCTTCATTCTCTTTTATTAGCTGTGGAATTTCCTTAGCATGGATTGTGAACTCAGCAAAATCCATATCCAGGATCTGGTTGATACGGGCATCGTTAGCTTTGGCTTGCATATTCATACGATATGCAGCAGACAGACCTTCCTGTACCATCGACAGGCCGTATTCAAGGTAGCGTAACTGTTCTTTAGTCATCGTAGTGGTCCTTCGTTCTGTTGATGGGTATTTATACCACAACGTACGGGGCATGTCAACAATTTTTCACTAAATCAGTTGTGTAGGAAAAGGACAAAATAAACCCCGCCGAAGCGAGGTCTATGCGATTAGAAGTTCATCTGCATGTATCCCATCGGATGTGCTCTCGCCATGCTTTCAGCCACTGCACTCCAATCCACATCCATAACGTGACCCCCTAAAACTACCAACCCATTACAACTAGTGCTAAAACTTCAATTCTCATTTTCATAACCCGCCCCTCATTTATCGAATGCACTAAGATTATCAATGCAGAAATCTTTTACTTCATCTTTATCTGCGCCTTGCACAGGGATTTCACCAGGACAAGCCTGATCCATAGAATCTACAAAATCTTCTTTAAAGCAAGCTAAGTTGTCAATATCGTATTTCATGGCTGACTCCTTATCTATCTGTTGTACTGTACTTCTCTTCATTTGATGGAAGCATCTTAACATAACCAGTCTTCCATGTCAAGAAATATTTCTACTTTCTTTCAGTCAAATTGTAGGATAAGATCGACCAGTTTACTTGGTTCATTGATATACTCACCTTTGTTGCCGTATGGCACAGGTGGCATTGTGTGAATAGGTTGTTCTTCTACGTACGGTCTGATGAATTCTGCCAGCACCAACTCTACAACCCCTGGCCCATAAGGTGATTCCATCATTCTCCGGTGGAGTTTAGCATCTCTTAGTGCCAGGAGCGGACCGTAACCGTCCATTCTGCCATACAATAAATACTCTGCCGAGTGGTGGATGAAAGCCTTCTCGTAACGTCTGCGTTGTTTTAAGGTTTCTATAATTATCTCGGTGTAGGCCCCTTGTAGAGCTTCCTTAGCGTGTTGGATGTTGTTATCCCCAGACTCCAGTAAGCCCTCCAGGATTCTTACACGGCTCATGTGGACCTGATTTTCACCAACGTGGGCGATAATATTTCCTGTCTGATCGAAGTTTTCCATCAGTCCCCACACGATATTGACACTGCCTTCTTCAGATAATGACTTGGCGTACCAACCTTGCTTGTGGAAGTACCAGTCAGCGTCATCCATCAAGATTTTACTAAAGTCCGCTTTCAATTGTTCTTCACTGTATGGGTCATTCATCATTATCCTCCAACAATTGAAGCAGAAGGTTGATACCTTCGTTTGGGTCATCATCGTCACCGTAGTGTTTGGCAGACATTGCATAGCCTTCCCCATCCACATACTGTTTTATGTATTTGAACAGGCTCGAACGCAGCATATCCATCCCCATCGGATCCCGTAGTAAGCGATCCAGTAGTTTTGGTGCACGTTTTTCCATCACGCAAGGGCCACCGTTATTGCCACAACCGTTACGATTAGTCAGGAGGTCAACTCCAAACTGTAGTAGCTCTTTCTTGTGCTTCTCGCGTTTTCTCCAGATCTTGACGTGCATTTCGCCATCAACATCGTGGACCATGCTGCGAAGATTACTTATACTGGGGTGCTCATTGTTCTTCAAAGCCCTTATCATTACTTTGCACTTAGTAGTATAAGTTTCTTCCCTGTAGTACCGTGGTACTGGGAAAATATATTTCTCGAATATCATCTTGAAAGCATTGAAGCGAGAACTGGCAAAATAATTATCCCAGTAATCATTCCACTCCGATTCAAGAAAAGTATCCAGATCCCTCTGGAGATTGTTAGTAAAAAATTCTACATTACTCATAGTTCTACCACCGTACCTTCCAGGTCTTCTTCAGTCAGGTCATCCAGCTTAACCACCTTGATAAGGCCACGACGGATGTACAGATCCATCATCTCACGATAGTTTTTGAATGGATCGTCATTACTGCTGACTACAACAACCCTACGGTCTTGACGCGCTTCTTGCCATATCAGACGGCAACGTATCAGATGACCCAGCGTATCTTTATCCATTTCTGGCTTACGAGTAAACATTACCAATCCTCAGTAAAATATTCTTTAAGTTTTTCTGTTAAAAGTTCTTGTAATTCTTGCTCGTCGAGCTTCTCATCAAAGTCAGCAGCAGCTGCCTCAACACACATATGATAGATCGCAATTTCAAGGTCGTCAAGTCCTAACATCAACTCGACCATCATATTCTCATCATCTGTTGGGTGGGCTGGATCAGAGATCATATCCATCGGCACGATGACTTTCCAGTCCTCTTTAGTACCCACAGGCCCCTGGATCTTACGCCTAATCTCTATCAAATGCTTAGTGTAAAAGGCTTCGTATTGAACAATCTCATAGTTGTTGCGGTAGTAAACGTAGTCGAGGTAAGTACCCAGCCGAAGCTGACATACTTCAACCCCAAACCACTCCTTCTTCCATTGTTTTTCGCCTGAAGACTGGCATTGGCGTTTAGTCAGCATGGCTGGGTTCTCCTGTTACTGACGAGCGTATCCACAGAGGACGATGGTTGCATTAATTTCTGTTGCAGATAAGTCCCCATCCAAAACTTGTAAAGAGAAATCCTCCAGATCTACAGTGTAGATGCCTCCGTCATAAGAGTTATCTTCCATGATTAGCCACATTGCGCACTTCAGCAGACACTACGATTTCTACAATCGTACCTGGTTTAAAATTTTTGAGAGGTTTGACTACAGGTTCAAGTTCTCTTAAAGATACAGATGTTGCCATAACTGTGTCTCCTATTTAACGTTTTCAATCAAATCAATAGTTCTGCCAAAAGATGGCGTATAGTCTTTGTTACCACCTTCTGTCCTAATCCAGAGCGTATTATACTTATCCCAACCGTTCCTGTCAACCTCTTTTTCAAAACCTGATTCAAGAAACAGGTCAGTAAAGATAATCACATCCTGAACATCAGACAGATGTTTATCCAGATATTCAAACACACAACCTGCACGAGTACCAAACGTAGACTTGATCTGGTAGTCTGGCATCTGTGCAATATTCTGGTGAGTGTATATCTGAACATCCCCAACCTCTGTTGACCAACAGAACATCGTAACTTTGAACTCTTTATACAGACTGCATAGCCCACCGATTTCTGAAGTGATACGTTTCAAAGTTCGTGGAGAGATAGAGCCTGATACGTCGAATGCCACCACGATATCAATTGTTTTCTCCTGGTTGCGACCTGGGAGGATAACAGACTGGTGATTGTTGATAGCCCCTCTGCTACGCAATGTGTGAGTTAGAGCACCAGAGCGACGAGCCGGACGACGATAAGTCATATCGGCTTTCCGGTGTGATAACATACGCTGACGAATCACATCCAAATAGTTGATAACAGGTTTATTACGAGTTTTAATCCACTCACGTACCTGTGCCGGGCCTTCACCACCTGCCGCCTGCATAGCAGCTTCCATCATGTCCCCAGAGTCCTGCATTGCTGCATCTTTCTCTGCCTGAGTCATTGATGGTTGGTTGCCTTTTTCGTAGCCCATAGCTTCACTGAGGTTGTCAGACTGGCCTTGTCCATCACCCATGTGAGTATCTGTGGCTCGTAGACCACCACTACTAGCTCTACCTGGCTGTTGCTGTTGTTGTTGTCTTTCCAGGTCTGCATAAACTTTTTCAGTTATCCACCCGTGGTATTTCTTATCACAATAGCAATATTCAAGAAATGCAAACGGCTGGCCTTTTTTCAGCTGTGTGCGAATCCCATGTGGGAACATTGCACATGGCGGTTCGGCTAAATCTACCAGCAGTCCAGTATTAATAACGTGGTCAGCAGCCTGATTAAACAGGTTGTGATCAGAGAAGGCTTTACCACGGCTGAGGTGATCAGCAATGATGTGACCTATCTCATGGCACAGGAGAAAAGCAACCTCTCTAAGCGTTTTAGGTGCATAGAAAGCGTCCAGCTGTTCTTTCATCTTATCATCGCACTTAGGCAGAATGATAGCACGGCGTTCCTGGCAAACACCCATAATGAACTCTGGGTTGTAGTAAATCCGCTTATGGTCTGTGGCGATAGTGTCACACCATGTGTGGTTCTCAACAAATTGTAAGCCTGACAGGAGCACACCATAGAAGCTCAGTCTTTCCATGAGCCACATACGAGCACCTTGGAGCATACGCAGAGCTTCTGGTTTTTGTGCTAAAATCAGTTCTGAACTTCTTGCGTCCACTACGATCCTCCAAAGGGGGCAAAAGCCCCCTCGTTGTTATTTTCTGTTATCTTACACTTTTTTGAAGATGTTTGCAAGCTCTACCATCGTCATGTTAGTCGTTTTCATGAGGTCAGTCATCGCTTTTTCCATCACAGGTGTAACTACCATAAAGTTGCCTTTGACAAAACCCTTATCGCGATCAGCCACCAGGATTGGCTTACGACCTTCCCCCAAACGTTCACCAGTCAGTGCACAACATTTTTTCTGGTACACAGATTTGAACTGGCTGAATGTCAAATCTACTTTCATACCGATATCGTAAAAGGCCTGGCAGTAGAAAGCATAAGCCTGAGCAATAGCCACGTCTGGTGGCAATGCTTGAGGTAGTTGTTTAGGCTCCTCAGGAGCGTCTACAACGTCCTCAACAGCTTCGGCTTGTACTTCTTCAACTTCAGCCATTTCTTCAACCACAGGCTCACTCACAATGTCTTTGATGTGTTTTTCAGCACGTTTTTCCATGAACTCACGTAATTCCTGTGCAGGTGTCATAGGTTCTTCCTCCTTAGCTTCAATTTGTTGCATAAGTTCTTCACCACCCAACAGGCCAAGTTCAGCCTTATCTTCTTCAGAGCCGTACTGTCGCATGAAATTTTCGAAAGAATACTCTTCTTTCAAGGCCTCCATACGTTCATCCGACATGTGAAGAATCATGTTTTTAACAATCTTACGATCATGACGGTCTTTAACTAGAACTACGTTACCGCGATCAACCATAGAATCTTTGAGTTCATTACACCGTGTTCCGACCACACAGCAGTTGTGCAGGGCATAAGCCCCTTCACAGTCTATACGTTCCAGAGACGGGTAGAAGGGATTCCCCAGTCCATTCTCGTCAGTGTGCATGTCAAACGGGATGAACGTATAATCACAAATCCCATCACCTAGTAGTTTTTTACCAAAAAGCAGATACTCCTCCCAAGTTAGAGTGAACATAATACCACGCTTTTTAGCATTGCCCTGTTTACGTTTATATTTTTTATTCAGCTTCTCCAACTCCCATGGTTGATAGCAGCCCTCCAGATATTGAACGTTTGTTTTAGCCATAGCGAATGTCCTTGCTTGTGTGTATTTAAGGCGAACATTAACATGGAAATTTGTACTTGTCAACTAAAAATGTTGTTGACTTTCGGTTCATCTTGATCTATTCTTCGCCAATAACAGAACGAGAGAGGAACCTTTTCATGTTTGAGCATCATATTACACCATTTGACCCTATGAGTCAAGCACCAACGGATATGGGGACGATACTCTCTTCTTTGTATGAGAGTATCTTGTATCGTCGTAGACTGTTCACAGCTTGCTACCCGTTCTACAACTTCATAGCTAACGCTATCAACACCACAATCAATGGCGCAGGCTTTGATGACTTCCATTGGGTCTTTACTAAAGAAGATAAGCCAGATCATACTTTTGTGGGTAGCTTCAGTATGGAGATCAATAAGGCCGTGTCATGGCAGCGTGCAGGGTGTGTCATGTTTCGTTTCCAACAAGGTTTTGCATCTGTAGCAGAGCATCCTTATTTTATGAACGGCATTGAAGGTGGAGAGAAAGATTTCTTCAAAATGTTTGCAAAAGCATTTGACATGCAGCCTTTCATGGTGTACATTTATTACAGCTTGAACGGCAGAGGTGCATGTTACTCTTCAGATATCTCTATCGACCTACTTGACTCGCCATATGTTTTCTGCTACGATGGGAAAATAACTAGCAGGATGACTGGTAACCAGAATGTAACAGACTTCGCTCCGTTACAGATTAAGGTGCGGGAATACACAGCCCTGGGTGGAGAACCTGTTATGCTGATTAACAAATATCACACAACAGGGGAATTCCTGATGTTCCAGTACCGGAAACGGGATAGCCGGATGGAGTATGCCCGTGTCAGCTCTGACACTCTGGAGTCATTTAAAGGGGATGATGGTAAGTTCTCACCTGAATCTCTTGAAGTCATGGAAGCGATGGGAATAAAAGATCAATTATGGGTTGACAACCTGCTGAGGAATGAGTTAGAATTACTACGTCCGATGTTGAAGTGGGACGAAGAAACTAAAGCTAAATACGAAGGAGACTTCTAATGAAAAAACACCAGATTTTCCACGTAGGTGAAGACGTACAGGCAGATGCTGTATGGTTTGCAATGCACCACACAACGGCTGACGAACTGACTATAGGACATGCATTTGTTAACCCTGGTGATAAACTGCCGTACCCTGGTGACTACGTTGTGGCAGCAATGGACGGTTACACTTTGTGCTTGTGGGTAACTAAAATCTTTCTGGATCCACGCCACAATCATCGTCTGGTTCTGGCATTTGAAGAAGTTCCTGCATATGTTTTAGGGGAGGGAGAATGAAAGTAGTCGTCCTGCGTAATCTGGAACCTGTAGTTCTGGATGAAATAATTCTTATGACAGCTGGAGAGTGTCTGGCTGTATGTATCCCAGACAAGGATTTAGCTTTCCTGATAGGGTGTTTACCTGAAGATCTGGATAAGAAGATTGCTCACCTACAGAAAAAAGGTGTAGACGATTTATTAAGATTCGGTTATGGTCAATCTATCACTGAGGTAGAAGATTTTCTCAACCCGACTGAATGTGTAGCAGAATTTGAAGTGGAGATCGAAGAATGAAACAAATCGTAAACGTTTATCTGAACGCAGAAGCTGTTAAGGTTGAAGGTGAACTTTTTGAAGCTGGTGACCTGATGATTATCCACTTCGTGAAAGAAGATAAGGGATACATCTCACTGAACCTGTTAGAGTATATCCCTGAAGGGATGATGCCTACTGTGTGTCAGACTTTGTATGCAGGTGGTGATTCTAAACCTCTGGCAGAGCTGGATATTGGCCCTAAAGATCTGGTCATCTCTACAACGGTAGATGTGGGAGAATGACTATGGCACAGTGGAACAAGACGTTGGATATATCTGACTGGTGGGAAGGACTCCCGCTTGATGATGGCACAATCCAGATTTGGACTGGCAACAATGTCCACAAATTCGCCAAACGGATAGCCAGAAAAATAGCTGAACTCTACCCACGGCAATTAAACGTAGATTGCCCAGAATATGACTGAAATCTTGACGATGTGGTTGAGCACTTCCTGGCAATTCTCCCACCGGAAGAGTTCAATAAGCAGGTCCACGCCTACATCAACGAAGAAACTGATTTTCTGGTCACACCTATAGAAGATTTCAATTATGCTATGTCTGAGCTTTACGACTGGGCAGACAGGCATAATCTGTGGGTGAAAACAACTTTCTAACACGGAGGTTGATCTATGTCAAACAAATACAGAGAATTAGACTTTGACAGGGACTACGAAAAGTATTATCATAGTGGCATGAGGGGTGGATCACGCAGGTGCACCCCTGCATACTTCTACGCTAATCGGGCAATTGACCCACAAGAAGTTGTAGCTGGCAGAATGGCTTATAATTTCGACATAGCGTATGGCATCCCTGTCTTCGATGTAATGACAGAACTTGAAAACTTTGAACATACTTACGAAGCAAGAGAGGAGCTTTATTAATGTCAAGAAACATTTTCGAGAGTGGGCAGATTACAGTTCGTGAGTTGCCTGCTATGATTAAGTTTGCTCAACGTCACGGCAAATCTCTCTTTATACTGGGTTCTCCTGGTGTTGGTAAGAGCCAGGTCATCAAGCAAACTGCCGATAAACTGTTTGGAGAACGGGAAGATAACCTGATCGACATCCGTTTGTCGGATAAAGACCCAACAGACTTGTCTGGCCTACCTGTTCCGGTGACAGAGGAAGATGGCACGACTCGCACTGTGTTTGCCACGCCTAGCTTCTGGCCTGCTGATCCAGACTGGGAAGGTATTATCCTGCTGGATGAAATGAACCATGCAGATAATTTTCTCCAGAAAGTAGCCATGCAGATCATGTTGGACCATAAATGCGGTTGCTACAAATTCCCGAAAGGTGCGGTGTTTGTAGGTACAGGTAACCGTTCTGGTGATGGTGCCGTGCTGTCTGTGTTGGAAGCACCTCTGGCAAACCGTTTAACGATTGTAGAAGTTATCCCTGATGCCAACGTCTTCCTGGAAGACTATGCATTCTCACGGGGTGTACACTCTTCTGTGGTCGGTTATCTGAAACGCCAGCCGTCATCAATTGAGAACTACGAAGCAATGGCAGACTGCAACTGTCCTGCATTCGCTACACCTCGTTCATGGGGAACTGCTTCGGATATTATGTGGGACCTTGATCGCCATCTGGTTTCAGAAGCTGAAGCCCGTGTCCTGTTACAGGGGACGATTGGTCACACGATGATGTTGGAGATCATGACTTACCACACGAAGAAACGCAATCTGCCTGAGATTGGGGATATTTTTGCTGGGGCTGTCAAAGAGTTCAAAGGTCAGAAATCTCCAGACCTCATCTGGATTCTGGGTTCAGAAGGTTGTATTGGCTTACGCAACATGATGGCTAACATTGAAGTTGATGATGACGAAGTGGTTAGCAGTGCTGCAAACTTCCTGGACTACTTGTGGAGTAACTTCCAGAACGACAACAGAGACTTCGTATTCTCTGTGTTCAAAGCAATGATTAGCCCGAATGCACTTGGCAATGCCATTTTGGTGAACAAAGAACATGGTCGTGAGAAAATCATGGCTAAACTGATTAAAGCGTACCCTAACCTGATGGCTATCGTCAAACAGTTTGGGGAAGAGTTCCGTGACTTGTTAGCTAAGGCTTAAGGAGTGCACAATGGCTGCATTAGGTAAGAAACGCTGTGGGAATTTCCTGGTGGTATTGACAGACCATCCAGAGGAAGAGTATCATTGCAGATCAACACGGGTTATCCCAGTCCAGGATCGTGAAGGTGATGAAATCTGGGATGAATTAATGTTGACTTGTTCTGACAGTGAATATTTCTTCATCTATGTTAAAGACAAAGCAGGTTTCTTTGAAAATGATGATCTGCTGCGTTATGATATTGCAGATATGGTAAGAGCTTGCCACGAAGACAGTGCTGAACTCTTCGGTCTGCAACTTAAGGATAAAACTTTCTTCTATCAGGATGAATGCGTGGAGATTTACAGGGAAGTGGAAGATGAATTACTCCACGATAACTGATACTAATCCACAACACTTTGCCCCTCTTATAGAGGGGCTAACTGCTATGGAGCTGACCAATGATTATTAAAAGTGACCATAAAGAAGCAACCATTCTCGGTAAGAGTGAAGTGTTACCATAGGAACAATTGCGCTGAATGCTGAGACGTTTGGCCTGATTATCAAAGGTATTTACAAAGATCCTTTACTTGCTTCCTGTCGTGAGCCTATTTTCAATGCTGTGGATGCTCATGTTGAAGCAGGTCGTAAGCTGGTACTGAATGACGCAAATGGTAAGTTTAACCGGATTAAATGTAACTATCTGGCTAATGAGACTGGTCGCAACGTCTACTATGTAGAAGACCCGTACCTGGCAGAAGAGTTGGCTAAGTATGCGGACGACCCATTCTACAGTGATGTGCTGTTTCTGTTGTCTGAGCTACCTAAGCCACCAAAAGATCAACGCCAAGCGAGCAGTACGTATCAGCCGGATTATTTTGTCAAAAAGTTGGATGAACACGGTTGGTTCTGCCGCGAACGCATCAGTAAGCAGGATTTTAAAGATATCAAATATTGCATCCCGTACGATGGGGATATCCAAAGAGGCCGCAGTTGGTTAGGTGAGAACAACAACATCTCCCAACAGGATCCGGTAGTCTTCCGTGAAGTCTTTGGTATCCCACAGGATGAAGATGTTTACATGGTTGCTGAAAGTCGCTTGACATGGGTGGCAGAAGATTGTAAGATTATCACAGAGGTTGATGCAAAACCTGTTCTGGAACAGGACGCCTGGAACTGGCTCTTGATGAAAGCTGCAAACACGACAGGTTACACAAAATACAAAATGCAACTGGGTAAACTGGGTGTGAAAATGTGCATTGACCCAGAAGTAAAAGAAAACGAGTATAAGATCCGTATGTGGATGGGATGCTACTCGTGGAAGTATAGAGATCTGGCTGACAGAGCAGATCATCTTGTGAACCTTCATGCGAAATGTGCTCGCCGCTATATGGAGGGTGTATATCAACGCTACCCACTATTGAAACGTATCCAAGGAGATTACTGGGATAAACCTGAAGTTATTGAATACATCGAATTAATGAAAGCTAAGAAGGAGACTGAATAATGTCAGAGTGTTCAACTGTATCTGTGTACGTGCGTACTTACAAAACCCGTAACGATGCTCGTGCAGCAAAAGCAAAATATGAAAGTCGTGGCTATCCGGTAGGTAAACCGTACCTTCTTGATGGTGAATGGTGGATAGACGTACATTCCCCAGTAAGTTGTGACATTGATAATGAAGTTTTGGAAGTGGAATACCACTATGCAGAGTTTGCTTCTCGTGGAGAGGCTCGTAAGTTCAAAGAAAACTGCATGGAGGGTTCCACACTCATTGACCGTGGCCCTTATGTGACTGTCCCGCGTTGGGTGGTCAAATACCCTGGTGATGTAGTAGGGGTATTACACTGGGAAAATGTAAGTCCTAAAACCCTTGTTCACACTCCAGCAGAAAACGCAGTGACTTACGACGGCGATGCCTCACCTTTAGAGGTTGAATCGTCTGGTAATGAAGTGGCTGTTGACTCGGCAGATGTGGTTAGCGTGCCGTATGACTACGACTTTGCTAAATGTCGTTGCTGCCGATTCGAAATACTCACGGCTCCTGTTAAACGCACAGAAGGTATCCCGAATGAGTATGTCGTTGATCGTGATGGTAACGTAATAGAAGAGATCTTCTTCTAAGGAGGAAGAGTGGGAGAACATATTTATGAGATCGGCACAGATGCCGCCCTCGCAGCTGTGTTATGTGGTGAAAACGTCTATATCAGTGGGCCTGGGGGCACGGGCAAGACTCATCTTTTACAAGGTATACAGTCTTTACTTGGTGAATCCTGTATGGTTGTTGCCCCAACAGGGGTAGCCGCGCTTAACGCGGGTGGTGTTACCGCACACAGAGCTTTTGACCTGTCAGCAGGTGTGACTGTTCCAGAAGACTTCACAGAGATTCGTTCTAAAACAGCCAAACCTCTCAAAAGTAAAGCACTACGGACCTTAGTCATTGACGAAGTGTCTATGGTTCGTGCGGATAAGTTTGTGGAGATGGATAAGAAACTTCAACACCTTCGTAAATCCAGTGAACCTTTCGGAGGTTTGCAGGTGATTATGTTTGGGGATTTCTACCAGGCACAACCTGTCATCTCTACGCAAGAAAGGGAGGACTACTACAAATATTGGGATACTGACCTTTGTTTCTATACCCAATCGTGGAAAGATCTTAATCTAAAATGTGTTGCCCTTGTAGAGCAATTCAGGCAAGAGTCAATCCGGTTTGCCACAATGCTGAACTGCGTTCGTGAAGGTCGGAAAACAGGCGATGTGGTTAAAGAATTAAACTCTCGTTGCTACCACGGGGGACAGGCCTCCGATGCTATCATCCTTTGCTCAACCAACAAAAGAGTGGAGGAGATAAACAGAGAGTTCTATGACCGTATCAATGGTAAGGAGAGAATGTATAAAGGGACGCTGAAAGGTAAATTCCCTCCTAATCAGCTACCTGTGGAAGATTTGATGTGCCTTAAAGTAGGCATGAAAGTCATGATTGTTGCCAACGACCTTAATCCTAACCACAAAGTTCCTTGTTATGTTAACGGTTCTCGTGGCACAATATTAAAATTCTATGATGATAAGGTTGACATTGAGCTGGATGATGGTACACTTGTGACTGTACCTAAAAAGTTATGGGAAAGCTACGAATACAAACCATCCCTGAAAATGGATTGGGAGACTCGTAAACAGAAAAGAGTGATTGAGAGAATAACCACAGGGTCATTTGAACAGTTGCCTTTGAAGTCTGGATACGCATACACAATTCACAAAAGCCAAGGTCTTACGCTAGATGCCTACAACCTAGACCTAGGTAAGAGAGGGGCATTTGCAGCGGGAATGACTTATGTTGCTCTTAGTCGTGCTAAGAAAATCCAAAGCATTACCCTCTTGCGTCCTGTTAGAGAGAGTGATATTATCGTAGACCCAAGGGTGATACAGTTTTACGCTGATACATTCCCTGGGTTGGATGAAAAAGTAAGAAAAGATCTTGAAGCCAAAGTTAAAAAGGGGGCCGAGAATGAGTCTACTGGAGAATGTGGTTAATTATGTCGCGGATATTGATACATCTGAACCACAAGATGTAACAGTGCACGACTTCACACAACGTCATAAAAATCATGATCTTCTGTTGGTAGCAGACAGTGAGGATTATGATGTTTACCATGCTTTTGTGTTCTCTGATACTGTTTTCGAAGTAGGTCAATTCCTGACTGTTGACTTCGGAGAGGATACAGGTGTGGAAGATATTGTAACTTTCATTATCGAAGGTCTGGGTTGTGTTGACGCAGACGGCACTGCGTTTGAATTGATTCTTCGTGTTGTAGAAGAGCTTGACATATAATCCCAACTTTGGTAACATCAGAAGCATGAAGGGGAGCAGGTGCTCCCCACTACTAAGGAGACAGTCATGGCTAACAAACTACACAGTTTCTATCTGGATTTCACACACGAAGAGTATGTATGTGAATGCCTGTGCCGAGTCCAGTTACCAGATTACAATGAACGGGCATCGGACATTGATTACTACGGCTTCCGCGAAATCGCAGAGATTGAAGTCTACAAAGATGGTAACAAAATACCGTTCTTCGTCTTACCTAAAGGTTTACGTAACAAAATCAACTTTGCAGCACACAAAGCTCTGGAAGAACACTTACACTCTGCGGATGTGCTTTCTTCGTTCGCTGATGAAACAGGGGGCTTCTGATGGCTGATGTGAAGATTATCGGTGTTCCGTGCATTGATAGTTGTCTGAATTCTATGGAAGGCGAGTTAAGTAAATACGTTGACGAAGGTTATGTTATCACAGGCCAATGCATAACACCTCAGGGCAATATTATTTATACATTGGTTAAAAACACAGAAGAAAATAAAATTGTTCCTGTGCCAGCGCCTACACTTGAAGAGTTTGATATCGACTTTGCTCTGGAAACGCTGGAAGCTGACTGGATCAAGAACAAAAGTAGGAGGGTAGCTAAAGTATGATTTACGAAAGTGACTATATCTGGAAGATAGGTCCTGCTACACAAGACCTGATTGAAGTTCCACGGGAAACGCTACAAAAAGCTGCTTTTAAGTTCCGTGATCTTGCAGTGATTGGTAACAGGATCCTGAAATATCTTAAAAACAAACGTTATGTTGAGGAGAAGTTCTTTGGATTGATCAAAAAAGAAACTACAGTATGGGAGCACTACTTGAAAGAGTCTCAGAGCTTCTATGCTGGACTGGGTGTAGCTCAGATGGTGATGCATGACGGTCACATCAACCCAACTGAAATGCGTTGCCTACGCTACGCTATAAGCGATTACCCTGGGTTCCTGAAGTATCATTTAACTGACACAGCCTCTGAAAAGATTTATCTGACAGAGAAACATTTCGAACAACTGAATAAAATTTTAAACATAGACTTGACATTAGTCTCAACAGAGTATACAATTGGGATTCGTGTCGAGTAATAACAGCCCTGCCCGGAAGGGCGGGGTTTTTGTGTTTGGAGGGCTAAACAGTATGAAGCAAGGCGTAGTGTGGGCGTTATTCAATGGTTCCGATATTGCTGTCAAACCCTGGGCTGATGCGGGGTATTTATGCTTCTGCTTCAATGCGGAAGGGGCAGATCACGGGAGCTATGCAGAGGTGGTAGAGGAACACCCCAACATTCAGTATATAGACTACTGGATTGACCCGTGGTTTCCACAAGAAACCTTGGGGATGTATCCTGCACCAGATTTCATCCTGTCGTTTCCCCCATGTACCCACTTAGCGGTATCTGGAGCGGCACATTTCAAGAAAAAATTACAAAAAGACCCGTTGATTCAGGTCAATGCTGTAAAAGATGCACGTATTGCAGAAACACTAGGCAACATGTATAATTGTCCGTGGCATGTGGAGAACCCTGTTGGTGTTATGTCTAATATGTGGCGTAAACCGGACTACAAGTTCCATCCGTCTGAATATGGTGGCTATCTGCCGGAAGATGATCAGAACCCGTGGTTCCCTGACATGATTAAGCCCAGGGATGCTTATCCGAAGCTAACCTGTGGATGGTTTGGAAATGGTTTTGTTGTCCCAGAGAAACGACCTGTGCCGCAGATTTGTGATGTAAATGGGTATTCTTTACAACACACCAAGCTGGGAGGAAAATCTCCTCGTACCAAAATGATCAGAAGCCTGACACCTCGTGGTTGGGCATTAGCCGTGTTTGAAGCCAACGAACCTGTTGTAAGGAGCAAACTCAATGGGTAATTTCTTTAGTTCAGCTTATGCCAAGTTTGGTCAACCTAACCCACAAGCAACAAAATGGAGAAGTGGAGGGAGTGTGAGAAGAGATTACAGAGACGAAAAAGAGCAAGAGACAGTAGAAAGCATTCAGGCTTCCACAAAGATACTGAAAGTCCCACAGCAAAATATAGGCTTAGATGCTGCTAAATATTTTGGGATCCGCTCCGCAGTATCAGAAGAGAACGGGGTGGATATTGTTGCTACATACTTTCCGTATTACGACAAGTATGGCAATCTGACGGGTTACAAGAAACGTGACTGGACTATCCCAAAAGAACAGAAAGGCCACTTCAGCGTAGTTTCTGTTGTTAAGGCCAACAGTCAGTTCTTCGGTCAAAAGATGGTTGGGGAAGGCTCAGACCATCGTAAGATTATTGTCTGCGAAGGGGAAGGCGATGTTATTGCTGCGTGGCAGACGGAATGGATGATGGTTAAAAAAATAGCTACAGACCCATCATCAAATAAAAAAGCTAAAGCGTGGGCGCAAAGTGTTCTTGATGGTATTAAAGCTGTGCAGGATGGTGGTTCGGCTAAAGGTTTCCCCACAATCAATGTGGTAGGGCTTAACTGTGGTTGCGCGAATGCCGTAGATGTTTTTGCCAACAATGAGAAGTTTATTCGTGGCTTCGATGAGATTGTCCTGGCATTTGATAACGACGCTGCAAACGATGTTGAGAAGCTAGAACATGTCACCAAAGGTGTTGAAGCCACTCATAATGTTGCAGCTTTCCTAATGGCTGACAATGTTTACCATGTGCAATATCCAAGTGAGGTCAATGACCCAGAGGGTTACAAAGATATCCGCGATTTGTTTCAGGCTAAAAAGTTTGAGCAAATTCATGATATGTTTAAAAGCCCGATCAAATATGTGCCAGACGCTGTAGCAGGTCTGAGTGATTTCTCAATTGAAGATTTACGTAAGAAATCCACCAATGGTGTTGACATTGGAGCAGAGTTCCCTAAACTCCAGAAAATGCTGAAAGGTTTGCATAAAGGCACACTGGTCATGTTGACTGGCCCTTCTGGTGGTGGTAAGACTACGGTAGCTAAGAAAATTGAGCACCAGATAGCTAAATACCTGATGGATCCCACAGTGGCTAAGGCTGATGACTACGACCCCGAAGACAGGTTGTGCATGATTCACCTGGAAGAGGACCCAGAAGAGGCTATCAACTCCCTGTATGCTAACCAGCTTGGATATGATATCAAGAATTTCATGGAGGACCCGAGCAAATATCTGACCGAGCAGGAGCATTTTGATATCCACAAAGCCTGGGTTGATGCTGACAAAATCAGGGTATTTAGACACTTCGGTTCAATACCTGTAAACGACCTGATCACCAAACTAAAACAAATGGTGTGCTTGTATCATTGTCGTTACATCGTACTGGATCACCTGTCAATGGTTATTTCTGGTCTGAATGTAAAAGATGAACGTAAAGAGTTAGACCTTGCAATGACGCAGCTTGCAGCATTTTGTAAGCAATTCAATGTGTTCATCCTGGTGATTGCACACTTGCGTCGTACAGAGATTATCCCACCGAAGGATAAAGAAGGTAGGGCTTTACCGTTCTGGTATCCTGTCCGTAAAGAAAACCTTCGTGGTAGTGGGTCGATGGAACAACTCAGTTGGGTTGTCATAGGTGTAGAAGCAGAAGAGATGCCTGACAGGTCCCGTGGGCGTGTCCGTCTGGTTAGCCTGAAAAATAGGCCAGCTAAAACCTTGGGTATCGCTGATGTGTTGATTATGAACTCTGAGACTGGTAAATTCTCCGATGCCAGTGACTGGGTGTGGGATAAGGAGACAGGTTTCTTCCTGAACAAAGATGGTGATATTGTCTGGAGGCCGCAAGATATGTTCGACAATGAAGAACATGTTGTTGTGGAAACTCCAGAGGGTAAGGTTACCGCCGATGTGAAACCTCAACCAAAATCTGTTGACCCAGAAAGGGAAGAAGATGCTGGAGCGGATGATCAGAGTGTAATCCAACAGGAGTTCCCTGAGGATGAAGATTGTCCGTTCTGATGCTTAACTGAGAGTGGGGGGGCAGTACAGCCAGCTCCCCCTTACATGTAAGGTATTAATAATATGGCACTTTTTCTTTACGATTTCGAGGCATCTGGCTTGCTTGATGAGCCTGATCTGTACTATCACTGTGGTCTGTTTAAACAGCACCACAAAAACAACTTCATGTTATTCCTGCCGCTCAACGACAGGACCCATTACACAGAGGAAGATGTAGAAACAGCGAAACAGTTTGCTCTTAATAAACAAATAATTTACAAAAACTGTCAGGTGCGGGTTGCCGACTTTAAGTACCTGGAAGAGTGGTTGACAGGGCATTCAGATTGGTCACCGACAGCTCTGGCCTGCCACAACTGCTTTGACTATGACCAAATCTTGATGGAAAAATTATCCGGCATCCACTTCGACCTGTTCGAAGATAAAGATTGTATGGGAACCATCAACGGTCACAGGGTTAACCTATTCGATACTCTACCGATGAGTCGTATACTGTGGCCTGATCGCCCGTTGCCGAAAGGTTGTCCCGAATCAGTATTCAATCCGGTAACAAAGAAAAGTCAGGCTGTAGGTCCACACGGGTTGATGGCCTGGGGCTATGCACTTGGCAACCAGAAAGTTAAGATTGATGACTGGCGCAATCTTCCACTCTGGAAATACGTAGACCGTGTGTGGGAAGACGTTAGCATCCAGGAATTGCTCTGGGACGAACTGATCGCCGAGTCCAAAGGAACATTCTACGGTAAGTCTGACATGCAAAACTTTATGTATGATCCAGACAAAGAGAAACCTAGTGGATTCAAACAAATCACCTGGAAGTATGCTCTGCGTCGTGGGATGCTTCAGCACTTCCTGATGGGCTTACAGGCAAGACAAGGTGTTTATTTTGATATTGATGGGGCGATAGCTTTACGTCAGAAGTGCGATGACATGATGAAAGAGATCGCTGATCGTGTGGAACCACTGTTACCGCTGAAAGAAATTTCAGAGGCCCAGAAGCCTAAGTTCCCACAGAAACCGTTTAATACGGATGGCAGTATCTCTTCTTACGGCTACAGCTGGTTGAAGAACAAACTGGGGTATCCAGTTAATGAAGCAGCTTTCGACTTCAAACCTGCACCAAAACGGGCTTTCAATAAAGATGGTAGTGTTAGTGCCACAGGTGTTAAATGGTGTGAAGAAAGAGGTTGTACTGATCCTGAAAAACAGGCAGACTTCCTGAGGGCAGCACGGTCAGAAGAAGCACCTAAACCTCTGCCAGACAACTTAATGCAGCAGGCAATTAAAGATTTGCAGGATAAGAAAATGCCCGATTGCATGGTGCCTATGAGAATGAATAACCAGATGGATATCAAGCGTTATCTGATCTCTGTAGGCTGGCAACCAACAATGTGGAGAACGAAAGATTTAACCCGTGACTACCACAAAAAACAGTTGCCGGATGCCGAAATTGATGCTAAAGTAAAGGAGTACATGGATGAACTGGAAACATCTGAGTATCGTACTTTGATCATCCGTGAACTGAACAGGGATGCACGATTCAAAATTTCAGAAGCGAAGTTTCTGAGTCGTAAGAACTCCCCCAGGGTTGAGCAGGAGGTGTTCGCTAAGTTCCGGCGTAAAGCCAGAGGGCTACCAACATCCCCACAACTAAAAGATAGCTTCGGGCATTTGTGTCCTAATCTGGCTAAACTGCAAGGAGAGATGGCAAAAGATATTGTATTCTGGCTGTCATTGCGTAACCGTAGGTCAGTACTTGACCCAATTAAGGAAGATAAAGTTGATACTGGATTGTTGAATCATCCGAGATTGCAGATCGACCACCGCTTACCCGCAGAAAGCTCTGGTTTGACTGCTACCGGACGACAGAAGCATAAAATATGTGCCAACCAGCCTAAACCTTCACCAAAAGTTGTATTGGGTAAGGAGATGCGTAGCCTCTGGAAACCTGCTCCTGATAAGTATCAGTTGGGTGTGGATGGTTCCAACCTTGAACAGCTAATAGGTGCATGGGGTGCTTACGATTTCGACAACGGAGCGTATTACAGGATCATAAGCGAAGGGGACGCACATGCTTTGAACGCCAAAGCCTACTCTAAAGTTGTGGGCAGGGAAGTTTCCCGTGGTGATGGTAAACCAATCACTTATGGCGTGATGTATGGCGCTCAAAAGGATAAAGTAGCGGATATGCTCGACGTTGTGCCGGAGGTTGGTCAGCAGGTAATTGATGCATTCTGGGATACCAACTTCGGCCTGAAAGGTCGTAAAGAGGCACTTGAGAAATTCTGGGAGGCAACAGGTAAGAAATTTATCTATGCTTTCGATGGTCATGCCATCTGGACACGCTCTAAACACTCCTTGCTGAATGCATATCAGCAGAATGGTGGTGCTTCATTGTGTGATCTGGTAGGCTTACTGGTTCATCGCAACCTGGTGACCTTGAAAGTAGATGGTAAAACTTGGTATGACCTAGGTGTCAGAAGAATCATCTATTACCATGACGAATACCAATATGAAATTCCAGATAACGGCTTGTTTAAGACAGTTTATGAGTTTGATACTCTGGAAGAACTGGAAAAATTCAAAGCAGAGGAGGAAGCAAAAGGTCGTATCTTTACTGGCAACAAATACAAAAAAGCCCGTAAAGATGAAAATGGTGAAGAAGTAGTTGACAGCAACGGTAAAACCGTATATGATCCAATCATAAACGAAAACGGCAAATGCCAGTTGATTCATTGTAAGGTTGGTGAAATGGTTGTTAAGTGCTTCCACCAGGCAGCTCGCATCATGAAAGCACCTTTCCAGATCTCGGGTGAAGGTCTTGTGGGGTACAGTTGGGGCGAGTGTCATTGATAAATCAATAACTTACGTAACATACTGGAGGGGAATGCTTCCCCTCCCCGATCAGGAGAGTTAGCCATAACAGAACGTGAAGTAATCCCAGTAGTATGTGTTTACGCAGCAGGTGAAGATGATGGTTATCCACACCTGGAGGTTTATTCGTAGAAGGTCATGAGTACGTACTCGTACGGTCAGAGGAAGAAGATGAAGAAGGAATCTATCCGGTTAAAGACGAAAAAGTACCGTTTGAATGGTCAGCAATAGAACAGGAAGACGGTGTGTGGACTGTCGAAGGTCTGGAGCTGATTGCAGAATTTGAAGAACTTTAAAAGGGGCCACTAAAATGGAAGAATGTATCGTAGTAAAAGCTAAATTCGTCAATCCTAAGGCATTTTGGTTTACAGAAGGTGGTACTTACGTACTCCAAAAATCTCCTCATCTGTCTAGCAATTTGATAGTCATAGACAATGATGGTGAGTCATGGTTCACAACTCCACAACTTGACGGTACGTGGGAAGTGGTGGGCACTTACACTCACGCTGTATTTGAGAGAGTAGAGAAATGAAAGTAAAAGGCACAGAGCACATAGAACGTGCTGTGGAGGTTGAACTGGATGCCCGTGAAGTGGGCGAACTCATCGACCACACAGCAGAAGAAGTGCTCCTGCATTCAATTCAATGCCGTGCTATGCAGCGTTTCTACAACCGAGTTGCAGGTTTTGAAGGTGCCTTCCATGTGCAGCAGCGCCAGGGGGAAGATGGTGTCCTTGTGTATCAATTATGGGAAATTGACGCTGACTGGGACTACCATAACAATGTAGGCATTGATGAAAAAATAAAAGACTTGACAGCAGAGGAGGTTGTAGAGTATAATTACCTCTGTGATTGGGTTAAAAACACAATATTTCAGTTAAAAATTCCAGTTGGAGAAGCCAAATGAAAATTACTATCAAAGCAGACAAACTGAACGCTGATATCACTTTTAAAGATTGCACAGCAGGTGCAATTTATGAAGCAGAAATGTGTGAAAATCCAATGATTCAACTCTTCGCACAGATGGGCATCGAACTTAGCGAAGAAGACCTTTGCCACATCGAATTAGAAGAGCCGCAATGCCTCCGCTTCCGTGATGATAAAGGGGAGTTTGTATACTGCACTTTCGAAGAAGCAGTTATTGTAAAACCTGAACATTATTAACTGTTGACAAGTGTAGCGGGGTTATGTATAATAGCCCCGTTAACAAAAAGGAGAGCTAAAATGAGAGCACAACGTGTCAAAGCTAAAGTAAAACGTTTCTACCTTGAAGAAGACTGTGCATTTTGTGATTGTGAACTAGGTGTCATCTATGATGCTATTATCAATCTGGATGACGAAGATGATCCTCAACGGGGCAAAGAGTGTGTCCTGATCGATGGTCATGGTGACGATGTTTACTGCACAACAATAGAACTGGAAATCGTGGAAGAAGGCGAGGTCTACGAAACTACTTACACAGAACTGTTCCGTAGCTTTTAAGGGTGCCACAAAATGAAGAAAATCTGGGATTTAGACATTTTTGAACTGACTGGGTTCGATGATTCATTTGGTGTTATTACGGTCCGCGATGGTGGGGGTGTGCTTAACCTTAACGGGGAGCAATTCCTGCTCGAAGATATGGCTTTGGTGCGTTCAGATGACAATCCAAAAGCTGATCTGTTTGACCGTTTACAGCCATTCAAGTTCCGTAAAGGTGCAGAAGCAGATCTTGATTGTAAAGTCAACATGATGGTCACTCAACAAGGCCCGTATCTGGTAATCTGCACAGTCAAGAAAATGTGCAGCCTTAACGATCACGACCCACGGGCTAAAAACGACGTTATCATACTCAAAGTGGGTGATGCGATGGAAGATTTAATGAATGCAACTGGAGGTACTGGTGAGGACTGATTACGAAAATATGGATCCTGAAGACTTCCTGAAGATCTTACGTCGCGTAATAAACTCGCAAAACGAGATCACGTTGGAAGATGAATTACTTGCCTCTTACCTTGAAGAGGCGGGAGATGAGCTTCCAATCTATGCTGGTCCGGGGGGCATGTATGCTTTGTGGCGCAAGATAGACATTCTTGAAACAGGTAAGGATATGATTGTCTGGCACTTGGTTAATAATGTCGGAGTCCCTGCATTTGATAAAGCAATTGCAGAATTTTATCAACTTGATGAAGGCTACCCAGTATGAACCGTTTAACAGACTATTTATTCAAAGAAGGTGACAAAATCGTATTCGATGAGTTAGGTCCTGGTACTGAAGCATGTAACAACCTGACAGTGAATAAAGAGTACGAAGTTGTAACTCCAACTTATAAACACACTCAGCTGTTTGGTATTGATGCCGAAGTCTTATTGCCAGGTATGTTTGAAATTAAAGACGATGCAGGCGATCTTATCGTAGGTGTTCTGGGTGACGGCCTGTGGGGTTATGCTCGCCCAGTATGATACTGTACAAATAATCAGTATTGTTATTCTCTGAGGGGGTGCTAAAATAGTATCTCCCTTTAACATGTTGTTCAACTAATCGGAGACTTCCTATAATGGAACAAATGAACGATCAAGAAACGGTGGTAATGAACGTGCCAAATGAAGAACAACCTCAAGAAGCTGTATTCTTAGGGTTATCACGAGATCAGGTGGCATTGCTGGCTGTTCTCTCTTCCTTCTTTTCCAACCTTACTGAAGTAATTAAGCAGCCAGATGCTGATCAACTATTTCAGGCGCTGGTGGAAGAAGAAAACTACAGACGCTTGGATTATGCTCTGGGGTGGGTAGCTCGTAACCGTGACGATATCCTCGCTCTGGTGGGCACAGCAAACTTCGCTTTAGGCCTGCTGGCTAAAGTGCAGGACACGCTTATCAAGGTTGGCTTCCAGGCTAGTGATCAGCAACAAGAAGTTACAGAACAACCACAACAAACCGAAGGAGACAAACAATGAGCGTTGTACAAGAATTCAAAAACCCGATGAATCCCCGTGAAACTGTACTTATGGCTCACGGTATTATTAAACGGGTGAGTATTAAACCTATCAAAGGGGCTGATCCTGAAACAGGTATCAAAACCACTGTGTGGCAAGGTAAGAAAATAGAATCCTCGCATACTATTTCTCTTCTGGTCGCTGAAGTGGATGAGAACGACAAACTGCTTCAGGGCGGTGAAGAGATGTGGGTTAGCATGGGTGATAAACTTCTGAAACCAGGTCATCAAGATTCCGTTAGTATTAAGATTAATGACAAATGGGAAACTGTAGTACCTGGTTGGATTGTTAACATCCCGCTTAAATCCAACGAGTACAACGGTAAAACCTATTACAAAGGATCTCTGGCTAAAATTGTTGTGTTAGGGGCTGGTGAAGTACCTGCAAGTGCTCCTAAAGCGCAGCAGAAAGGCCAACAACAGCCTAAACAGGGTCAGGGTAAGCAACCACAAGGCAACCAGCAAAAACCTGCTCAGAAGGGGGCTAATGACGTTTTACGCATCTATGGTACTATCATAGCTATTGATGGTAAATCGGTAACCGTTGATGATCAGAAGATCGGTGTCGGTGTGATGGTTGTCAACAACCCAAATCAGTTGAAAAAGCTGGTTGTAGGTGGTCGTGTTGCAGGTGTATGTGATACAGCAGGTAATGTCCTGAGTGGTTTTAAAGCATATCCGCCACTGGAAAACAAAACACCTCGTAAATCAACCTATGATTCTACCGGTGTAAGCACTGGTCACGCACTTAATGCAATGCAAATCCTTCTGGATCGTGGACTAAATCCAGGGAGTACCACGGATTTAGGTATCGCAATGCAACTCCACACCTTGACAATTGACCTCAAAATGGAGTATGCTAAGGCAACAGGGAATGAAGAGGATGCCGTTGGGGCAACTGTAGGTAACGCTGTACTTAACGCATGTCGTCGTGTTAACATCGACAACCTACAGAATCTTGATTGTCTGTTCAAAGATATCAAAGCTGAAGCCAATAACGTTCTGGTAAATCTGGCTGAACCTTTGTATAAATGGATCAAAACTGGCAGCACAACCGCTGTTCCTAAACAGGAAGCCAAACAGGAACCTACACAGGAACAGAAACCAGAACCTCAACCGGAGCCTCAGCAGAATACTGTAGATGCTCCACCAGTAGAAGAGGATGAACCTAATCCGGCAGAATGGGATTTCGAGGACGTACCTTTTTAAGGAGAGCACATGGTAAGGACTTGTAAATACTGCGGTGAGACGAAGGATTCTCACGAGTTCTATGAGTCGAATAAAAGTAAATGCAAGGAGTGTTGCAAAAAGGCCAGCAGGGAAGCTGACCAGTTTGCTCACGATTCGTCAGAAAAAGGTGTTATCCGTGTTCTGTACAAAACACAAAAACACAATAGCAAGTTGCGGGGTCATGAACCTCCGACTTACACCAAACAGGAGTTTAAAGAATGGTTGTACGCCAACGGTTTCAAAGAGAAATATGATGCTTGGGTAAACAGTGGCTACGATAAATGGATGAAACCCTCTTGTGATCGCATAGACGATTACAAAGGTTACTCTTTAGACAATATACGCTTAACAACTTGGAAGGAAAACAAGGACAAACAAACTGAAGATATCCTTCTCCACAGAAGCACCAGTGGTGAAAAGTGCAAAACAACGCAACGTGTAGATGTTGAAGGTAACGTACTGAAAGAATGGGTGTCTTTAAATGCAGCCAGACGGGAAACAGGAATCTCCGGTTTAGACTACTATATCCGCACTGGTGGCCTTTCTCCAGACGGGTATTACTACAGATACGCTAATGAATAGAGGATTTTAGCCATGTTCAACGAAGAAAACTGGGATGTGTAACGACAAGACCACCTTCGGGTGGCCTTTTTTATTGACAAGAGAAAAGTTTTAGGTTATAATGCACCCACTAAGAGAAAGATAAGGGCTACTACTATGATTAAACAAGACATTATCAAAGCACGTAAAGAGTTGACAGCGGAAGAAGCTCTTGATCGGGGTTATCGCTTTGCACGGACTTATAAAGCTATCCGTGAAGCACTGACTGATATGGTCAATGGGCAACGGGAAGTGATGAAAACAATATCAGCATTAAAATTTCTGAGTACACAATTCACAGGTTAGAAAGTTTAGGCATCACTATTCGTGATTTTGCTTTCAAAGTATTGTTCCGTTTGGAACGTTTGTGAGAGGGAGGTATTCTATGAAAAAGTTTATTGGCAAGGTAGTGGCTATAGATGTGGACCTCACATTTGTTGATTCTGGTCGTGCATGGTTAGACTGGTGTCAGAAAAGGACTGGTCTACCTATTAACGTCTTCCTACCACCACAGAACCCACAGATGCGTTTTTATTACGATCTGACTAAATACTTCCCAGCTTGCTTTAAAAGCGATCTGAGACTCTTCTGGAAGTTAGGTAATATCTATGACAACCTTGAGCCATTACCTGATGCTGTGGACACTATCGAGTGGTTGCATAATGAAGGAGCTATCATCTGGTTTTTAACTGGATCTTTGAGTCACGAACAACATGTCAATAAATTCGATTTCCTCAACAAATGGTGTCCTTTCTTGGAGTTAAGATGGGGAGGCCAGGGCAACAAGTACGAAAACGAGATGATCCGTGTAAACGATATGCATGAGAAAGTTAATTTTGCGTGGGACGTACTTATAGATGATCGTATAGATGCGTTTCCTTCTCGGGAAGACTCCCACACTGGAAGTACAATCCTGATGGATACCCCTTATGATCAGGTTTGTACAGATTGGACGCGTGTTGACGCTGTTGTTAACGGCTGGGGTGACAAAATGAAAGAGCACCTTGAATGGGCTTTAGTCTGATACCTTCCCACAAAGCAGAGGTACACCACATGTGCAAATGTAAATCTTACAATAAAAAGGTAAAGGGTGCTAAACACCCAAATGTTATTCTGGAAGTCCCTAAACGTCTTCGTACAAAACGGGTGGATGATGGGACTGAACAACGCACTATTGCAGTCGATAAGTGCATGGCTAAACGGTTAGTTAGTTTGTGGGCGGCAGGTTTGCAGACTATGAACTGCTGCTGTGGTCATAACAAGTTTATGCCTACGATAATTATCCCAGACGATGCTTACCTGGAGGATTATTTCAAAATTCTTGATCGTTATGAGCAAACTTGTGTTGCACAGTGGCGTAAGTTCAAAGGTGAGTTTAGTCTGTTCTATTACATTAAAGTGGGTTCAGCTATACTTAATGTTAGTATGCCACCAAAAGTTCATGGCCCAGATTCTTACAGCCACCAAGATATTCAACCAATAAACTAAGGTATTAAGTTCATGAAAAGAAAACTAATTAAGCGCAATAAGGCATTTTTTAAGTAAGTGTATTAAGGACGCTAAGGGCTGGCCTCTGGACCTCTTCCTTTATGACAGGTATTCTAAAATGTCGGTTATGGAAACGCGGTACTACAAGAAGCTCAGAAAGGAATCATATACGAAACAGGGCCGCATTAACGGACTTTACCTGATGTGGTACGGTAAAGAACCGTCCAGAATCTGTGTTGGGTTGAAGGGTAAAAAATAACATTTTGACCACTTGACAACACCAACAAAAAAGAGTACATTAAAGGCTAACAGAAATTGTTAGCCTTTTTTTTTATTTTCGGAGAGACACATCATGGCACTTAGTCTGAAACACGAATTTGGCGGTCTTGTTGACAGAGAACTTTTCGGTATTGACTGGTGTGTAGAGAAGTTTACTGGTTATCAGGATAAGGAAGAGACTTATGTTTCTCTGACTGTACAGATTTACACTACAAGAGTCACTATCCACCAGGGGGATGGGAGTGTAACTCCTGACGAAATGTATGCCAAATACGATCTTATCCGTGATATGATCGAGCGCTGGATGTTTGCTCTGGATAACAACATTAAATGTAGTGATCGTATCTGGTTAGACAACTCTCACGCCAAAGGACATATGCACGGAAACTGCACTTTTGAGGTCTGTGCTGACGGCGACCGCAGTGATGACACTTTCACTTTAGCTGATTGTCAAAAACGGCTGTATTTTTCTCCTTACCAAATGAATCAAGTAAAATTGCTGCATAAAGAACTTTGCAACCTTCTTAAAGCAATCAAGTATTGCAAAACTCATGACGTTTATGGAGGTGCATTATGATTTTCGGCAGTGACGGTGGCAAATGGTACGGTGATGACTACTACGGGATCAGCTACCACATAGAACTGAACAAGAAGCTACCTTGCGTGTTTGAGCTGTGCATTAAAAAGGCAGAACGTGTTGTTCGTTTGCACAATGATCATTTTGCAGACTTCCTGATAAAAATCGAAAGATTACAAGACTGTTTGTGTGATTTTTTACAAGCGGTAGATAACGGTGAGAAAAGTTACGGCAGGGTTGATCTCGACAGCAGTGATGAATTTTTCAAAATGCTGGCGCGTTGTTGCTGGCATGTCAAAGGGGCTTGCTATCCAGAGTTTTGTATCTCTGATTGCTACCGCATCAATCATTTTACTTCTATAGAATTTTTAAAAGACCTTGAAAACGAGTTAAAGGTTGTGTTAGACTACCTACACAAACACGCAGCAGAGTACGGAGATCGTTAAGCTAAGTAGAAGGGGGCACTATGATGTATCGTGTTAAAGTGGTAGCAGATGTTCGTGGTCCGTGGGCTGAGTGGGCTGGTTGGTACTTGCTTGCTCCGATGGAGGGTTGTACTGACAACAAGTACAATGCTTGCCTCTACAACGAAGAAGAACTTAAAGAGGAACTCTATATTGCAGATGGTATAGAGCACGGCTTGTTCGAAGTAGAGCCAGCTTTCGATTCTATACCTGGTTATTATTCTTATTGAGGAGACTAAGAATGAGTATTCAAGAACATGCAGCGCATATGTATCATATGATCACAACTCAGTACCCTCAACAAATGGCATCGGACTTACGTCTGATCGAAATCCATTCTCGCTTTGCACAGATTGTGGAAGAACCTGTCTACTATTCTGGTGTACACGGTGAACGTGCATTTGATGCCGCTTGCAACGATTTTGTAGACTGGGAAGATGCATTTTGCTACCAGAGTTAAAATGATCGAGGAGGTTCTTCGATGGAAGTTTTAGGTTTATCGGTAATGCTTTGTGTTTTTGTGGTATTTTGTATTAGCTTTATGCCACTATCAACAACTAACAAGGCGTTCTTCATCACGCTGATTCTACTATTTATTATCGGCGGCACTATGTATGAAGCTGGAATTATCTTTTGTTAGTATGTTAGATGTGGTAGATTGCGAGGTTCATAAAAAATAATTATCCAGTACCTAAACTGATACCAGTGTATGACAACGATTCTCGCTTTCAGGTGATGATTGCTGGCATCCTTGTCACTGGCAAGATCGATAGCTATGTGTTCAATGGTGAACGTTTTAAAGAATACTCAATCGAGTGGGACGGTTATGATTATAACGTCTACTTTGATGAAAACGGAGAGATGTGTTTCGAAGAAGTGTAAATGTTGTTAGGTGTTGCAGGTATCATCAAACCTAAGGATGTAGAATTCGCTGAAGGGGAATGCGATGACTGCGGCGATTATTGCGTTTGTGATATCCACTTACCTTCAGGTGAGACTATCTACTTTGAAACGCATTTCGGTGAGACTAACTTCCTAATGACTGGGAAGAGTTTTTCGAGATTGTGGAACGAGAAAGGAAAGTGTTAAGAAGCCGTCGCTAACTTAGTGCAGTAATTTTCATTTATTGCTATTGACAACTGTGTGGGAGAGTGTTATACTTCCCCATCTTAAGAAGAAGGAGAGAGTTATGGCAACAGTAAACCTTATGGCTATCAAATGCCACCACACACTGTACGGGCGTGTTTTCGAAACTGTACTTGGTAACCTGTATATTCAAAACGGGTCTTGCTACAGCCAACTTAACATATCTTACATCGAAGCCCACAGTATAGCAGAGCCAGAGTCAGGTTGCTGGTTTATCCCTGTACAATGCAATCTGTGAGGTGTCTCATGGCTACTGCAACATGCGTATCAACACAGCACGATAAGTGGGAACTCTTTGAAGAGTACGAAGTCATTGATGAGCCGAACGAGTTTACTTTGTCGGTGAAAGTCCGTGACGGTGAAATATGGTGGTTCCACAAGAGCTGTGATTACCCTGGTTACCACTTCGCACGTACTTCAACTGGTAAATACATCTACTTACTAGTAAACGAGGACTAATATGAGAAACCGTACACATCCACTTTATCTTCCAGAACGTAAAAGTATTGCTAGGGTACTGTGCGATATCTTCAATATTTCAGATCCATATGATACTCACAATATGTGGGAGTCAGCACGACTTCTGTTCCCAGTACCAGTGATTGTAGCCATCTCAAAGAATGGGCTAGTGACAAGAGCATGGGATAAATTTGGTCAATCTTATGTCTGGGCCGATCAACTGGGTTGCTGGTTTGAGGAAAAAAATCCTGTTAGCCTGAACAATGAACGTAAGCGTGGTATTGAAATCATCACAGGCAAGAACATTCGCCTGAAAGGCGAGATTGTTTTCTGGCTTCCACAATAACAGGAGAGATCAATGAAGAATTAAACAGTAACAATGCAATGGATCGATGTTGATGGTGTGGAGAACATGCCAATCGGTGTATATTTTGTCTGTATGCGGGACTGCAACGACCTGCAACAATATGGTGTATGCGAAGTTGTTATTGGTGGGCAGGGCAAACATGCACACAAAGTTGGCGTGATCAATGGTCAATTTTATTTTGAATTCCCACCAATCGTAGCATACATGGTTATCCCAGACTATGTGCCGATTCAGGATGGAAAACGCCGTTGCCCACACTGTGGTAGCACTGATATCGGTATGGCGCGGGACGATTTATTCTGCTTCTGCTGCCGCCGTTTCCTGGTGGAATAAGGGGGTGTACTATGTTCGAGCTTAAATCTTGCACAATCGTAGCACCAGGGGATCGTATCCGTATCCCAGGCCGTCACGAAATCCTACAGGTTGAAAGCATCGAGTCTGTAGGTAACCGTGTTCTCCTGTTCACTTTTGAAAACGGATATCAGGTGTATATGAGAATGAAAAGCAAAGTGTACATTGACAGGGGTGCTAAAGAATGAATGAAGTATGGGGAATCTGTGTAGACGTGGCAGGAATCACGCTTATAGGTGCTCTGATTATTGCTCTGGCACTAATAGGGTACAAGATGGCACTCCTGCCTTTCCTTGAAGCATTCAGCTTGTGCCGTTGCTGGCGTAAAGCATATGGCCCACAACCTGTAAGAGACTGGTTCACTTTATATCGTATTGCACTATCTTACACGTTTGATCATTCACGCTTAAGCTGTATTGAAAGCTATCATGCTGATGGCTGGTGGTGGGTGGGATTATTCAGATGGGAGGTGACAGAGGTAACTCCAAAGCGGATGCTTAAGAAAGATTGATATTTTGAAATCATAAAATCTCCAGGAGACGGTAGCAATACCCTCCTGGATTTTTATAGGATATTTGTAAGTCCTTGATATTTGCAGAAAATTAGAAACTTAGGAAATTAGGAGAGTACGAAAATGGATTTTTTAAAAGCATAAGAAATCTTTTAGCAAATTAGCCAAATAGATTTTAGCCTATTGCTACTATGTGTGCATGTATTTACATACGCATTGCACATACCCCCTCCCCATCTTTTCTAACATTTCCACACGGTTCTCGACTGACCTGCCAATCTCCTCCACAACTTCCCCCAGCAATTTCCTTAAGTACTCGATCTGTTTTTCAAAATCGAAATCGGATTCTGAAAATCTCGACGGCTTTTCTCCTCGGTTCTCGATAGGTTTTTTATTTTCGATTTCGGATTCTGGATCTCGGTCAGGTTCTCGCTGGGCCTGCGCCTGAGGAACGAAAGCACTTTTTTATTTTTGAAAGTGGATTTTGAATTTCTATATAGAAAAAATTTACCCCCTATCGTTTTCGGTAGATAGTCACGGTACGTAATTAGCCTGCTAACTAAATTTTAGATAGTTTCATGGGTGATTATCTCCGTTACTATAAATTGCCGTAACTATTAATCACCGTGCGTTACTATTTTAGTTGCACTGTGTAACTATAAATCACGGTCCGTTATTATTTTAATTACATGTGAAACTATTAATCGCCGTGAGTAATTACCTTGATCGAGATAGTTACTTACCGGTATTTATAGTTGCCTAAGTTATTATTTTGTTTCTTTATTTATAGTTTCGCCATGTTATTACCTGAATAACACGCAGGTCCGGTGATTGTCTCCCAGCCCCTGGCGCCCTGGCTTGATTATATAATAACAGATCCGGCCCCTATGTCAACAAGTTTTTTCGAAAAATACTAGTTACAACATCCTGGCCCCACCTAGCAGGGCCATCATGACCGTGATCCGGTCCGGCGCTTGCGCCCCGGTCCAGCCCTCACACATCAGTTACAACATCCACACGACCGATCCCCGATAGTCTGCAACCTGGCGGGGCCGCCTGGTCCACTGGACCGCCGCGCCCTGGCGTTCAAATGGTCACTATTTAAAGTGCGATATATCTCAAAGTTTTTTCATTTTGCTATTGCACTGGTTAGGGCGGGAGGTATTCTATAGATGAAAGGAAGCAATAAGGGAAACGGAAAACAAAACATCAGGCCGTAAGGCAGGAGGAAAATAAAATGAAAGGCATGGTTAACAACAACGTCAAAGAAAGAGAAATTATTGTTAACGGTCGCGAAATTGATGATAAACGTCGTAAAGCTATGCGTGACGCGCTTGTTAACTGGTTGGATTATGAAAAAATGATGGTAATGGCAGCGGGTGCCGCCGCTGGTGAATTTAACCACAAATAACTACAGGATAAAACAATTATGTTAGCTTGTAACCTTCCAGGTCGCCGCCGTACAGTTGCCGACCAGGTAACAGCAAAGGCAGACGTAACCATCAACAATGGGCAAGGCCTTTACAAATTTAAACGGGGAAATAGCTATACAATCCAATTTCTTAATCGTTGTGCTTTAACACCTGGTCAGATCAATCATTGGTTTAAAGCTAAAAAATTTTAAAAAATTAGTTGACACCACACAATAATCTGATAATCTTAACAGTGAAAGCAGTAAACAAGATTAATAAAACACAGGAGAAAAGATCATGAAAACTACTTTCCACAATGCTAGCGGTTTAACTGCGTATGCTTTATCTTGCGGATATGTTCAAATGGTAGAGGGCGCGGATCGTGAAATGGTGGATCTCTACTATGTGCACGGTTGCTACCATGTACGCGCTTTCAATGCCGACGGGGAGCGTATGGAATGGGCTAGCGAGGGCCGTTTAAGTGATGCACGCTATCAGTGGAAAAAACTGGTAAAACTAATTTTCGGTGCACGTATCGCGCAAGTAAAACGTTGCAAACGCTACGAAGTTCGCCACGTCCTGGACCTTAGAGGTGAGACATTTTACCAGGTTATCTATCGCTATGATGGGGAATCTCGCCACGTAGGCTATTGCGACAACAAGGAAGGGGCTTGGATGATTGCACATCGTGACTATGTAAGCCTGTAAGTTATTTTTCGGTGGCCTGGATATTGACACCTGGCCATCAATAAAGTAAACCACCACACAGTAAGAAGTAACAACAGAGGAGAAAACATTATGAACGCTAACATTGAAATGATTGCACGTCGCGCCGCCCTGGTTGCAGACTATCGAACAACTGAACAATAAAATAGAAAACTTTGAAATTGATCCAGATGACTACGAGAACGCCTATGATGATGTACTAGATGAAGGTGGCGCGGTAGTGGTAGGCGGTTGCGAATTTTTCCCGTCTAGAATCCTTCGGGAACTGGATCCGGTTGCTTATCGCTGCGGACTAAATGACTATGTAGACAGTATCGATGTAAGCGATGACGCAAACTATTGTGATTTGTGTGACGAATTGGTGGATCTTGAGGCAGAATTAGAGGAAGTAGAGGAAGCATTGCGTAATAACTGAGTTACCTTTTAGATGGCCCTGGCGGGGCCACCCATAAAGATAACTCGCTATACCACAATAAAAAAGGAGTACACTTTATGGCTAAATTGATTAATTTTGAAGCGGTAGATCTGGTAAAGGCTGATTGGTACTATAGCAACGGAAAGGTCATTTGGTGGCGTGAGGGGGGTGCTGAGGGTAAAGTAAAAGCGCGTATGATTAAGGGTTACCATCTGGGCCGCCCGGTTCTTCGTATCAATGGGAAATTGGTTGCATTCATGCATATTAAAGCGGTTGATGACATTGAAAAAATTTTGAACGTGTGCTACTTTAAAATGTTAGGGTAAGACAACAGGCGGGGCCGGACTCACGGCCCCTTTACCGGACCGCCAACCGGGAGGGGCGACACTATGACCAGCTAACAACGAAGAGGGAAATCTATGGATCTCATGACGTGCATACTTGCAGCGATTGTAATCGGTGTAGTATGGAACAAAATAAGAAATCAAAATTATTACGCCAGATGCCAGGCTTTTCGGGTGAATCCGTGGGATATTGATCCGGGTGCTGATTATGTTATCAAGTACCAGGACCGACACGGCAAACACTATGTAACGCCGTCGCCGATACCCGCCTATTGTTTGCTTGAATACACAGACGAGATAAAACGGGCAGGTTTTTTAATTGTTGACCTGTGGGGCCACCACGGTGACGCGAAAAAATTTATTAAAGCAGTGGCTGCAAATATTGCAGCACAAGAAAACAACGATAACGAGTAGCAGGAGCGCCGATTATGAACATGGTAAACTTTGAAAAAATTACTAAGCGCAATCATTTATCTAATGAACTACCGGAACGCCGCCAGCGTAACAATAAACTGAATAAGCCGCGCCGCTTTGGTAAACTGTGGCGCAACTATTACGACCGTAATTTACGCCGCCTGTTACTTGAACGTGAACGCCAACAAATGAGATACACAGCACGGCAGGAACGAATGAAAGCAGATGAAATTTAACCGATAGGCCCCTGGTGGGGCCTTTCTTCATTTGTAACGTAGCGCAATCAATTTTAAGGCCTTTAAAACACTCTACAACGCAAAGAAGCCTAAAGGTGAGCAATTGCATTACCCGCCACCAATTAGTAATTTGTGATCAAGATCTCACAAAAATTAATAGGTAAAACCTTATTTACTTCTTACAGGATCTGCCTATCATTTTAATTGAAAGAAGAAACACACCAGGAGGAAAATAAAATGGTCTATTGTGATTATGCCAATGATGCACGGAGCCGCTATGAAAAAGGCCGTTATTATGACCTGAGCGAAATAGTCGATAACGAGGATTATTACATCGATAAGAATGATGATCATCTAGTCGTTATCCATCGCGTAGTCGATCCGGTGTGCTTTGTAGACGTTAGCCCTATTGTGGCACGCTTTGAAATTTTGGTGTTGGAGGCTTGATCGTGTTACTTGAAATGCTAAATCATCCTGTTATCTTTATGGGCCTGGTCTTTGTAGTTGTCTACCTGGTAGTCGGTTTTATCTTGAGCAATAAAGGGATGTAAAAATTTAAAAAACTATGAAAAAGATGTTGACACGGCCCCCGGTTTGGTATTCTATAGCTGAAAGGAAAAGAAAGGGAACAAGAAGGAAAGTTCCGGGAGCGAGAAAAGAAGGTTGAGGGAATGACTTGAGGCACTGCCAACCGAAGGAACGAGGAAGCGGGGCCGCCCTAAAAGATACCCAAAAGAAGTAAAAGAAGTTGACAAGGTAACACAAAGCAGTAAAATAAAGTTGAAAGGAAAGAGAGCAGGAAGCGAAAGGACCGGATAAACCGGGGGAAGCTGAAAGAAAACGAGGAAAATAAAATGAAAGACTACTACAAAGCAAACGAATATGAAAGGGTAGCAGATTTCATTAAAGAAATGTTAAAAGGTCTGAATAATAAAAAATGAGGAAACGGCTATGAAAAATAAAGAAAGGCCCGAGGATGACAAATTTACATGGCGCGAACTTTTAAACATCTGGTACATCATATACGGGCAACATTATAAACACAGAGGAGGGAGGTTATAAACCCCCCACCACAAAGAAAGAAACAACAACCGAGCGAGGAAAATAAAATGAGCAACGTTATCAAGTTCCCTATGAATCGAGTAAAACCATTTAAAGGCGTGGTTAATTTCGATAATAAAGTTTACCGCATGGCCTGGATCGTTAGAAACAGCGACAATAAGGGCGATATCTGGGTAGAGGCATTCAGGCGGGAGGTTGATGCTATTTTTTCAAGAAGCGTAAGGGGAGGCCGGATCATTAGAGGCTTTTTCAAAGCGGCCCCAGAAGAAGTCTAAAAAGGTTGACAAATCATAAAAAACAAGTAAACTGATAATCGAAAGCAGTAAACAATTTAAAGAGGAAACAATCATGAAACACATCAACGTAGTAAACCTGAAAAAAGCTGGTAAAATTGCAATTCTTGTTGAAGGTGTTGAGGCTTATCGTTGTGACTACGAAGATTATAAAGATGCCCTGGCCTTTCTCCTGGACGTGGCGCATCATAATAATCTAGATTATGAAGCTGTAGAGGCAGCGGAAAAAGTTATGAAAATTGCCGCATAAGTTAGCTTTTAGATGGTCCGCGATGTGAAAGCGGATCATCAATAAAGAGAACTCAACCACAAAGTAAGAAGAGGAAAACACCATGGACCTTATAACAACTGTTGCAACATACGACTATAAAAACTTTTTTGATGTAGTCATGATTAATAAACCAGTGAACGCTCGAATGCCTGCAAATGGTTACGGTAAAAAATTGCCGACTAATTGGGTGATCAATTTTGAGGGCCGTATGCGCCGCGTGTATGTTGACATTTGGGGCAATGCTGGACACGGTTACATCATGGTTAAAGGCCGCAAACTTACTATCATGTAACACGATTTCAACCAGGGCCGGAAGTCCGGCCCTATCATCAACCAACAAAGGGGATCAAAAAATGAAAGACAAGCCTCGACCTTGCAACGATACAATTAACCATCTGATAACATGGTGCGAGATCCTGGCAATTGAAACGCTCATAGGTGTTGGCATTTACTTTATAGCGATCTATAATTGACACAAAGGAAATAACCATGAGGAATAAAAGAAATGAGAATCATCGACCTGTTAAATCGTATGCCGGACGTCAACGAGATGGCCCCGAACATGAACGAAATTGATCGAGAAGCTGCCGAAAAAGCTGCCCGTAAAGTTAAATGCAGGGGGGCCGCAATAGGTGCGGTATTGTTTGGCCTTGCTTATGCTCATATTGATTTGGTCCATAACATTTTCCACAATGCACCGATTAAAATTATGTTGGCCTGGATCGTTTGCTATGTGTGCGGTGAATACATTTATCCAGTCGCTAAAAAATTTGCCCCGTGGGCCGTTTTTGGTGCGGTGATCTACTATGTTGCACCTGTGATTATTGCAATCATAAAACATTATTTTAGAGGGTAAACGATAATGCACATCTTGATCGGGCTTGCTGCCCTGGCCGTCTGGTTTATCTGTATCATCGGGATAGGTGTAAGCTGGAAGGTCTTCGGTGTAGCTGGCGATAAGTATGACGGTAAAAGATAACAACGTGAAACTATTATGAAGGGCCGCAAATCAGCGGCCTTTTTTATGGCCTTGCCTCCTGTGTTTAAAATCCTCCCTGTAAGCCCCGCCATCGAGATTTACCCTCAAGATATGTAAGTGTAAAGCCTCCACCATTCCGGGCCGTTGCAGGCCCTGCCAGGTGCCTAAAAATCGATTTCTACGCTTCCACTGTTGCCAACCTTCAAAGTGATCCGACCTAAAAGTGTTGCCCCTGCAAAATGAGAATAGCTATCATCTGATAAAATTTTCTTGCAATGTGATTGACTGTGTGTATACTTATTCTTGAAAGGGGAATACTCCCACCAACAACAAAGGAGTTAAAATTATGTTCCCAAATTTATTACCTGGCGCGGTTATTAATTTTGAAGCCCGTTATTTGCAGGCTGATATGATTATCATTAGAAATGATCGCCCATTGAAATTAACTAGGGTAGAATACAATGAAGGCCAGGCCCCTGGCGAGGAAACTGTAGACTACTTCTTTATGTATGCGGATGAGGATCCAAATGAGAACACTGGCGAATGGTTTAACTTCTTCCTGCCGGACGAAATGATCAAAGTGTTTTATTATCCTGGTAACCGTTATCCGCTTCATGCGCTTTTCTAAAAAATCTTCAAAAAGGCTTGCAACATGCAGGCCTTTTTCCTATTATGAAGGTGAAGAAAGAAGTAAGGCCAACAATCAGAGGAGTAACAAATCATGGGCATGGGAAGAGATAAACGTAAAGCGGCGAAAGCAAGAAAGGCGGCAGCAAAGGCCGCGCCTGTTAAAGCTGTACCGTATCACGTCAATATTAACAACCCGGAAGTAATGAACAATCCGGCCCCGATGGACGAATTTAATGATGCCGATTGGAGGGCGGTAGCAAGAATGGTTATCCGGCTTGAACGCCTTGCCAGGGAAGAGTAAAAAGATATATTATTAAATTGAAAGCAGTACTTAGGGTTAACAAAACAAAGAGGAAAACATCATGAAAATGGTAAACGTTAAAGGTATCGAAAACGTCAAAATGCAAAAAACACTCCCGACAATGTTTTGAAAAAAGCATTAAGCATTTTGGAAGCACACAACGCGAAAGCGTTGCACCCTGCAAAATTAAACTGCGGCTATGGTTATAAATATAATATCAATAAAGATTGGAGGCTGTTAAACCGTGACGGTGAATTTAAAGATTGGTTAATTGTTGAGCACTTAGAATATAATCGCTTGGTTGGCGTAAAAGGCGCTCATAAATAACGCCAGAACATGAAAGAATAGCATAAAACATTAAGAGGAGTAACGAAGATGAAAAATATTAGTGCTTTAATCGACAAGGGTACTAACGTTCGTCGCACTATGATCCCGGTCGCCATTAACAAGTGTATTGCAAGTGGTTACGTTGTATTTGTATACGGTGGAAAAATGATCGAGCGTGCAATCAGGCAGGATAAGAAAAACGGTTGCGTGTTTATCGTCTTCAAATGTGAAAAATATAAAATCAATATCCCAGCCGATCCTATTTATGGCGCGTTTAATGTACAGGCCTTGCGTGAGTATTGGGCATAAAGGTTAGGACCAGTAAGAGGAAAAACACCATGATTAAAGAATCTCAAATACTTTACGAAAACGGTAACTATTGGATTCTTGAGGTTAAACCGGAAGTTTACCAGGTGATGGTAAGGGGGCCGACTTGTTCGACTTGTGATAGCGCTTACGCAGATTTCGATCTAGCATTGGCCCGGTGTGAGTACCTGGCACGAAGAGAAAACGTATAAAAGTAAGGCCCCGCCCAGGGGCCTTACTTTATGAAGAAAAAATCTGAAAAGTGTTGACACCTTGCCGGAATAGTGTATTATTAAATTGAAAGCAGTATTAAACCACTTGAAAGAGGAAAACAAAAATGAAAGCGTTCAAATATGTTTTAGCGGCCCTGGTGATGGTTATCGGTGTAAATGCGAATGCTGGCGGTTTTAGAGTCGAGGCCCCCGAGCAT
>ERZ1026772.17-NODE-17-length-129391-cov-78.723503_pt1 | contig 129391 bp, 96 predicted proteins | sample MGYA00380124_ERZ1026772 | MGnify/ENA primary metagenome ERZ1026772 (study PRJEB33269, sample SAMEA4719760) | human gut metagenome | biome: human-associated habitat; feature: organic feature; material: feces | place: Cameroon | collected 2013-10 ...
TAACTCATTCAATCTTTTTCTACCCCTCCGTGTCTACTTTTACGAGTGCAGCAAATGGCTCTCTGCCGACAGGCTTGATTCCGTTGACTGGCTCCCGGCGGACGTCACCATTATCCCCAGAATCGCCGGACTGCTCAAGGCCTCCGCGCTATGATGTACGTGACTCTGATGATTGTCGGCGATGGCATAGAAGTCAGCAAGGGCCTTTGCCTATTCCTTGATCCGTGAGTCAATGACAATCGTCACTGGACCGTCGTTGACGAGGGAGACTTGCATCTCGGCTCCGAATATTCCCTTGCCGACGTGCTTGCCCAGCGCCGCCGAGACCTCCTCGCAGTACTTCTCATAGAGCGGGACGGCCAGGTCGTGTCCTGCGGCGCGTATGTAGGAAGGACGGTTTCCCTTCCTGGTCGAGGCCGTCAGGGTGAATTGTGACACGGCCAGAATCTCGCCGCCGATGTCGGCGACGCTCCGGTTCATCACCCCATTCTCATCATCGAATATCCTCATTCCCACTGTCTTGCCCACAAGCCAGCGCATGTCCTCTTCCTTGTCGCCGTTCTCCACGCCGACAAGGACCAGAAGGCCGTTTCCGATCTCCGACACCGTCTTGCCTTCAACGACCACGTTTGCGCGCGACACTCTCTGGATTACCAATCTCATTGTTTTACAATTGTTTAGTTAATTTCATCCGGATTCCTTTCACGGTCTGTGCCGCCAGAAGGGAGTCCTTTATGACCATTCAGGGCGTAAAGTTATGAAAAACTTGATGAGATTGAGGAATATTGCTTGGGGAACATGCGGAATATACCCTCATTATTTGTAACTTCGCATCCTTTTTGAACTGAGATATGCGAAGGGACGCGATAGATTTCGGCTCGGACAACATTCCGAATCTATTCGGCAAGATGCTCATGCCGACACTTCTCGGCATGCTGTGCATGTCCGTCATGACAGTCATAGACGGTGTTTTCATCGGACATGGGGTAGGAAGCGACGCGCTGGCGGCAGTGAACATATTCTCGCCTTTCTGGCTCCTGATGACGGCCATCGGAATGATGCTTGGCATAGGCTGTTCGGTCGTGTCGTCGATTCACCTGTCCCAGGACAATGTCAAGGCCGCGAGAATCAACATGACCCAGACATTGATCTTCGGGGTGACATTGGCCTTGATCCTCACCATACTTGTCGGGGCTTTCAGCACCCGATCCGCCCGCCTGCTCGGATCTTCGGACAGACTGCTTCCGTATGTTCTTGATTATCAACGATGGCTGTCGTTGGCCTTCTGCGCCATGTTCCTCCAGTCAGTCGGACTCCTTATCATCCGTCTCGACGGATCCCCGACCTATGCGATGCTCACCTCATCCATTCCGGCCATACTCAACATCATACTCGACTATGTGTTCCTTTTCGTCCTGGACAAAGGTCTGGAGGGTGTCGCATTCGCCACGTTCATAGGCTTATGGTTCGGTGGCGGCATGGTGATCTTCTATATTCTTTTCCTGTCCAAGTCAATGAGGCTGTACAGGCTGAAGTGGTCGCTAAAGAGTCTTTGCCTGTTCGCGAGAAACATCGGCTACCAGTTCCGTCTAGGTTTTTCGGCATTTCTCGGCGAATGCAGCATAGCGGTCCTGATGTTCACCGGCAACTTCATATTCATGAAATATTTAGGCGAGGATGGTGTGGCCGCATTTTCAATTGCCTGCTACATAATGCCTTTCATATTCATGACAGGCAATGCCATCTCTCAGTCCGCACAGCCGATAATCAGCTACAACCATGGTGCCGGCAAGAGGGGCAGGGTGGTGGAGGCACGCAAGGTCGCTTTGGCCACGGCGACCGGCGCCGGTGTCCTCTTGTCGTTGGCGCTGGCTTTCGGGGTGAAATATGTCGCCGCGCTCTTCCTTGACAGCGACGCTGGCGCCTACCGCATCGCTTCCGCCGGCATACCGCTGATGGCGACCGGATTTGTGCTCTACATCGTCAATGTCACGATAATCGGCTATTTCCAGAGTGTCGAGAGAGTGCTGCCGGCGACGACATATTCATTGGCCCGCGGCCTTGTCTTTCTTGTGCCGTCCTTTATCCTCATGCCCCATCTGGCAGGAACGCCCGGCATCTGGCTAGCCCTCCCCGTCTCGGAAGCCATGACCTTCGCCCTGATCGCCGTAGCCCGTCTGACGGCAATTACCGCGTCAAGATGATAAAAGTCCACTTTCTGAGTTTGGAACTTGTCATCCATAGCACTTTGCGGAGTGGTTATTTCCATTTTGGAAACAGTCATATCCTGTGAAAGCTCCCCATCTTCAAATATGTTCTTCAGATGTTTGCCGATTGCTGGTAAGCCGGCCCAAATAGCAGTGCCATAGCTCTTTGGGTACACCACATAGTTTCATCTTTTATGACTACCTGCACTTTGCCGCTGTCTGCCGGCATATTGTACAGGAGGAATTGTACTTCTCGATTCATATCGGCTATACAAAAGTGGCGATTTGTTCTGTTGGAATAAAAAACATTGTTCATAATTTTGTATTATGCAGCAAAAACATTATGTTTGCATTACATAATAAATAGGGTATATGAAATTCGTTGACAGAATAGATGAAACTGCACGATTAAAGGATGCACTTGCAAGAGAGAAGTCCTCGTTAGTCGTGATGTGCGGTCGCAGACGGCTGGGTAAGTCAACGCTTATTAAAAGGGTGTTGTCAGAAAATGATGTTTACTTCCTTGCAGACCGTTCTGAAGAGCAACATCAGAGAGTATTGCTTGCAAAAGTAATAGCACAAATCTTCCCGGATTTCGACAAACTGACATATCCGGATTGGGAATCTATATTTCGTGCGGTCAATTATCGGACAGACAAACGTTTTACTTTATGCTTGGATGAATTTCCGTATCTTGTAGAGCAATCGCCAGAGTTGCCGTCTGTATTGCAGAAACTTGTTGATGAGAAGCTGTTGAAGTATAACCTTGTGCTTTGCGGTTCATCACAAAATATGATGTATGGGTTGTTCCTTGATTCTACCGCACCTCTATATGGGCGTGCTGATGAGATTATGAGACTTACGCCGATACACTTGCCGTATATTCAAAAGGCTTTGCATCTTAATGCGATGAATGCCATTGAAGAGTATGCCGTATGGGGCGGTGTGCCGCGTTATTGGGAACTGAGGGAAAACAGAAGTTCGCTTGATGACGCCCTGTGGCGCAATATCCTTTCGGTAAATGGAACTCTTTATGAAGAGCCGATAAAACTATTTCAGGATGATGTCAAGGATATTGTCAAGACTTCAACGATCATGTCTTATATCGGGACTGGCGCAAACCGGCTTTCCGAAATTGCCGCACGATGCGATGAGCCGGCAACCAATCTGTCGCGTCCGTTGAAGAAACTTATAGACCTAGGATTTTTAGAGAAAGATGTTCCTTTCGGAATTGACGAAAAGAATGCAAAAAAGAGCCTATATAAGATTGCAGACCCTTTTATGGCATTCTACTATCAGTTTGTCGTTCCTAATCGCTCGTTTATCGAGCTTGGCCGTCGCTTACCATTAGAACAGGCACTGACAGCCCATTTTTCGGAGTATGTGAGTATTCATTGGGAAAAACTATGCAGGGATGCTGTAACGGGAAATATGGTCAATGGAATTGTTTACGGTAAGGCAAAACGTTGGTGGGGTTCTATTCTCAATGAGGATAAGAAGCCGGAACAGGTCGAGTTCGATGTTATGGCCGAATCGCTTGACAAAAAATATCTGCTTGTTGGCGAATGCAAGTGGACAACAGGGGAGAATGGGAAACAACTGACAGCCGAACTTCTCCGTAAAGCTAATTTGCTGCCGTTTGCCAAGAGCTACACTATTGTTCCTATGCTGTTTCTTAAGAATGCTCTGAAAGATGATGCCGGGAATGCGATGTTGCCGGAAAAAGTTATTGAAATGATGAGGTAAATTAGTGACCGACCATGGTCTGGAATACGTATCCCTGATCAGAGTTGATTATCTCCGGAGCTCCGTGCCTTGTAATGGCACTTTTGACCGCATCAATGCAGTTTGACGTATCGAGTGAGTTGTGCAGGCTCCAGCCCACAATGCTTTATGGTGAAAGTTATTGTTTTTAAATAAAGCACCTGTATTAAAATCCGGGAGTATTATACTTCTGATTGATCTTCGTGGACTCTCACCAGGATGACGGGGATGCCCATGCCTCTGGACAGTCCTTCAAGGCGACTGGCTATCCATTCTCTACCTTTCTCCGGGTGATCTTGGAAGTATTTAGCGGTGAGGCGCTCGGCACCGCTGATGATGAGGGCTCGGACGAAGCGGCGGTTGATGATGCCGGTGGCTTTGCGAAGAACAACTTTAAACTCTGGATTCTTCTGGTCCAGGACATAGACGGTGCCGACAGCCTTCTCCTGAGGGATCAAGGATTCGATAGCTTCTTTGTGACCGTCCAGGGAAATGCAGAGGACGGATGTGTTCCACTTCTTGCGCAGATCGGACGCCATCTGGGCGACGATGAAGGATTCGCTCACTTCGTCAGTGGCGGTGATACGCTGTACACGACCCTTTTCGTAACCAGGGATTTGATTGATGAATTCTGCCATATCGATAATTTTTCGGCAAAAATAACCAGACCTTCGGCAGAAATTCGGCAGAAGCTAAGAAATGGCGTTAAAAACGGAAATATTTTGGCGAATGGTGCTGCCAGCTGGAATTGTTGCCCTTCAGTTTCGTGAATGTGGCCGAAGAGATGCCACTTGGGTTTTGCCTTCAGGACGAAGTTCAGAATGTCCGGAGAACACAGGTCATTGTCCAGGATGCCGTAAGGGGGCCAGTGTGTAACCAGTATGTCGATATCGTCGGGGAGGTCTTCACCGGCACAGATGACAATATCCGCATCCTCCGGCACCTGCAGGCGGCGATGGTTGCCATGGGTGTCGGAGAATGCGATGATGACTTTATCATTAAGAGATATCACAAGACTTGTTCCTTATAAAGTTTTCTATCCGAGATTATCTCACGGACCGTCTTATCTGATTGATATGCTTTTTTATCCAGCAGCAGCAAGCTACCGAAGTAATCTCTTACACTACATAGCTGATAGTCAAAATAAGCGCTTATTGAATATGCGGATAAAATCCTTCTGACCATTTCCTCTGCCAAGATACTGAACTGCGTGGCAAACTGATTGTCATCGTAATTTGCCGCGACATTATTGAAATAAATATGCCCTGTAGGTTTCTTCTCTAATGCATAGAGAACAATACCAAGCAGATGACACGTTTCCTGTTTGGCATCAAACCAAGAAGGTGATTCTTCTTTTTCGGCAAGGGCACTAATGCTATTAATGAAGGAAACAAACTCATCCATTACCTTCTTTTTATTATGATACCTTTCACCAATGGAATAGTTTACTTTCTTGCCACTGACACTCAAATAAACTTGATCTGTATTCCAATATGCTTCAGGAAGATCTTTCAAATAGTTTTTATTGAGCGCCGTCTCTGTATACTTGCTCTCAATAAAGACAATCTCATTGCCACTTTCAAAATACACATCCATATTCGGGGAAATCTGGCGAGCCCCTGACTTAATCCCAGGTAGTTTCTTCTCAAATTGAATTACCGAGTATCCATCATCAGAACCCATCCATGAGTACAGGTCAAAACAGAGTCTGGAAGAGCTTCTGGGACTCCAAAACTTCTCTTTCAATTCGTTGCCACTACCTTGTAAATAATGAAATACAAAGCTGTCGAGTTTTCCATCCTTCTTGAAAGGATAAAAGAGACGGCGCAAATAATCAATCTTAAGATCCTTATTCATTTTCTACTGATACTTTTTGCTCATAGATTTAACCACTTCTGAAATACTCTCACGTAGTCTCTTCGGCTCCAGGACCTCAATCGAATCCCCAAACGACAGGATGTCCTGCTTGAAGTCATAGTCTGGGGCGAGGTTATAGGCGAAGATGCTGTGGTCGCGGTGCGTTTCGATCTCTTCCTGGCTACTGTGAAGCGGCAGGGATCGGAAATAGCGGACCTGTTTGCCATAGACCTTCAAGAGAACCTGCTGAGGCTTCATGTCGTCGTACTTGCGCACGCCGTACAGAGACTGGAACCAGGCTTTGGCATCCAGATCCGTCGGTACCTTGAATGTGTCGGAAAGGACTTCCACGGAGAGCATCCTGTCCAGGGCGTACATATGCGGCTTGAAGTCTTTGTCGTAATCCTTGTGGCCGTATAGATACCAGCGGCGCTTGAACTCCCGGATGAAATACGGCTCCAGCTCAAAGGTCCGCTCCTCATCCATGCGATAACCCTGATATCGTACCTTCAATTTCCGGTTATCCCGGATAGTCTGGATAACGGTAGTTAGGAACTGGTGGCTGGAGGGTACGTTCTCAAAGAAGATTCTGTCCTTCATACCGGCACTCTCGTTCAGGAGTGAATTCAAGCTGAGGGCATCCAGCATCCAGGATCGAATGCCTGTTCCGTCCATATCATCTTCGTTGACGATACTATAGGTGTTATCCCTGCGGTCGCAGACAATCTCGATACCGAAGATGTCAGAGATTGCTTCTATATGATTCGCGAACGTACGCGCGGGAAGGGCACTTCCAAGTTCATTTACTGAGCTCCGCCGCCACAACTGCCTGATTTGGGCCAGTGTAAGAGGCCCGCGGCTCTGGAGTGTCTCCAGCAGCCAGATGTAAGATTTGAAGTAATTCTTTGCCATAACTGACCACAAAGATAGTGATATATTCGGCAAAAAAATGGCAGAATCTAAAAAATATACATTTGCCGGAATCTTGCCGAATTCCAGATTACCTTTGCTGCCAGAAAACGAATTGAAATATGGAAATCAAGCAATTAGAGCCAAAGGATAAAGTGCTCACATTCTTCGGAGAATTCAAAAGCGCGACAGTGGAAAGCGCCATCAAGGATATCGTCAAAATCAACATCTCCGATCAGGAATACCTGAAACAGTGCCGGCAGTGGGCCATTGATAACGGTCAAGATCCGTCACCGGCAAAACTCACACCGATAGAGTTTTATCTCTCGACCTACGGTGGCGCCTGCTATGATGGGCTGGCGCTACACGATGTCCTGGAATCGTCATACACTCCCGTAGAGGTTATCTGCACCGGGAAGATTATGTCAATGGGCGTCATTGTCGCCCTGGGCGCTAAAGTGCGCAAAGCTTATAGGAACACAACCTTTATGATTCATCAGGTCTCCGGGCTCTCCTTCGGCACGCTCCGGGAGATGGAGGACACGATGGCTGAGGCTTCCCGTATCAATGAGATTCTCTTCAACATCATCAAGTCCAAGACGAAGGTGACGCAAGAGCAACTGGATGAAGTCCTGCAGAAGAAGAAAGACTGGTTTCTAACAGCGGAGGAAGCTCTTGAATTAGGAGTTTTAACGGAAATGATGTAAGTGGTGCTAACAGTACGACGGCGCGGAACGTCCGCGAGTCTCTGACCAGAGCGCCTTGGCGCAGCGGGATGAGTCTCGCAGTGGAGCTGCCACAAGTGGAGTTCGGAGGGGCGCTTTGTGCCACGGAGGACGGAGCCAAGCCTTCTGAACGGAGCTTTAGCGTAGTGAAGAGGGCTTGACCACTTTCAATCTTCTCCTTAGTTCCCATTAAATGATGGAATCGATGGAATTGATGGGACGATGGAAACTGCCGGATTGATTCGTTTTGAGGACAGGGCAACCGCATCAAAATACCTCCTTCCTTTTGCATACGGCAATGCGGTGAAGACATCTTCACTACTATGATAACCGCCGTCGGAAACAAGTGGGGCATTGTGTGTAAAAAAGTCGTACAAAGCCTCTCGAAGAGTTGCATATGTCATTGATTTTTAGTAACTTCAATACTTGATAACAAGTATTGAATCAATGGCGACAACCTATCAAATCTTTGCGGATTTCCCCGATCACCGCGTGACGGCGCGCTGCATCTACTCAATCTCCGACCTCCTCACGATCTCCCTTCTCACCTACCTCTGCGGTGGTGAGGACTACGTCGACATGAGCGAGTTCGCCCATGTGCGTGCCAGGGACTTCAACCTCCTGACCGACAACGACACGTCCCCGTCCCCTGACACATTCGAGCGTCTGATGTCTGCGGTATGCCCGGAGGAGCTGCGCCGCTGCCTGTCCGAACACGGGAGATCCTTCCTGTCATCGCTCGGTGAGAAGCAGGTGGCGGTAGACGGGAAGAAACTGCGCGGTGCGAGTCCGAGGACCAACGGGACCCGAGGCGACTACATACTCAGCGCGTACGTGACGGAGAACCACCTCCTTGTCGGCCAGGAGTCCGTTACGGACAAGGAGAACGAGATTCCTGCCATACCCCGCCTGCTCGACAGGCTTGACATAGAGGGGGCTGTGGTGTCGATCGATGCCGTGGGTACCCAGACGGCCATCGCGGAGCGCATATTGGAGGGCAACGCACACTACTTCCTCGCTGTCAAGGACAACCAGCCGTCCCTGCGGGAGGCCGTCAGGTACGCGTTCCGGTGTGGGAGCGTCACGGACACCTCGTCGGAGATGGAGACCGGCCACGGGCGCGTGGAGGAGAGGGTCTGCCGGATAGCCTCCGCCGATAGCATGGAGGACGAGGCCGTCCTCTCCAGGTGGCCCGGCGTCAGGACCGTCGTGGAGGTGACCTCAACCGTGACCACGCCCGAAGGGGCGGCCTCCTCCGTGAGGCACTACATCAGCGATGAGGGCCATCCGCACGCCGCGTACTACGCAATGCTCGCAAGAGGGCACTGGGGTATAGAGAACCAGCTTCACTGGCATCTGGACGTGACCTTCAAGGAGGACGCCTGCCGCGCCAGAAAAGGCTTCGCGGCGCAGAACCTCTCCACCGTCAGGAAGCTGGCGCTCCAGATTGCCAAGGCGCACAGCGACAAAAGAAGCATACGGAAAAGGTTGTTCAGGGCATCACTCTCACAGGACTATCTTCTGGAACTGCTTAGGGGCGCTAAAATTTGATGCGGTTGCCCTGTTTTGAGGAGACTTCGTTTCAATATCTCAAGAAAAATCAATATATTTGTATGTTATTGTGTATTATGGGAAGAAAAGCACATAGCGTCAGCCCTGTTCCCGAGGTTGTGGATCTTTTCTGCGGCATCGGAGGCCTCAGTTATGGCTTGAAATCTCAGGGACTTACCATCAAGGGCGGATTTGATCTGGATTCTACCTGCAAGTATGCTTACGAGCATAACATCGGTGCTCCGTTTTTCCACAAGGATATCAAGACGGTGACGGGAGAGGAGATTCGGTCTCTGTATTCCGATAAGTCGATAAGGATTCTGGCCGGTTGTGCACCATGTCAGCCCTTTTCTTCGTATTCACACAAGAAAGACAAAGATCCGAACAAGTACGATCTTTTGTACGAATTCGGCCGCCTGATAAGGGAAATATCTCCTGATTATGTGACCATGGAGAATGTTTCTCAGATTATCAACTTCAAGCTAAAGCCTGTTTTTCCAGACTTTCTTCAGACATTGAGGGATGAGAACTACCACATCTGGTGGAGTGTTGTGTATTGCCCTGACTACGGCGTTCCGCAGACCCGAAAGAGACTGGTGCTCCTGGCGGCAAAGAATTCCGATATTAGTCTTATTCCGCCGCTATATCAGAAAGGGAATTATCTTACCGTGGCGGATGCCATAAAAGATCTGCCCGCTATCGGATCGGGAGAGCGTAGTGCCGCGGATCCACTTCACCGGGCTATAGCCCTCACGCCGTTAAATCTCCGCAGAATTGAATCCACTCCATATGGGGGGAGCTGGAGCGACTGGCCGGACGATCTCATTCTGGACTGTCACAAGAAAGAAGAGGGGCGCAGTTTCGGCAGCGTGTATGGAAGAATGCGATGGGAAGATCCGTCCCCGACAATGACTACGGAGTGTACGGGATACGGCAATGGCAGATTCGGTCATCCTGTCCAGAACAGAGCAATTACGCCTCGAGAGGCCGCACGTTTCCAGACATTCCCTGATTCCTATACTTTCTTCGAAGACGAAGAGCAGGTGTCCATTACCAAGGCTGCCCGTTACATAGGAAATGCAGTTCCTCCAAAACTGGGAGAAGCTATAGGAAGCAGCCTGGTTCAACACATAAAAGCCTCTTAGCATGCCAGAAAACCAAACACTAAAGTGGCGATTTGATGTCAGCACATTCAGACTGATCGGACGGGATCTTATTACCGACCGTATCACTGCTCTGTTTGAGCTTGTCAAGAATTGCTACGATGCGAATGCCCAAAAGGTGTCCGTGGTGTTCGAACGTGTAGGAGCCGGGGAAGAAAACCCGGTGATCACAATTGAGGATGACGGATACGGAATGTCTTTCAGTGATATCCGCGACAAATGGATGGTGATCGGCACCTCCAGCAAAAAAGCAAATCCCGTTTCTCCTGAACCCTTCAACAGAAGGTGCGTCGGAGAAAAAGGAATTGGTCGGTTCGCCGTTGACAAGCTTGGAGACAAAGTATGTATAGTTACCAAGAAGAGGGGAGAGGCTGAATGGCTGAACGTAGAGATTGACTGGTCTGATTATCAAAACAAGGAGAATGATTTCGGCAAGATATCCTTGTTTACCGATATTGAAAACAAGTACTACTACACCGCTGCAGATAATCCCGACGATTCCGGAACCAAGCTGATTATATCCAGTGTTCGCGACATCTGGACGAAAAGTGACATCAAACGATTCATGTCAGAGGTCGCTAAGATCGTTTCTCCATATACCGCTTTGAACTATCCCTTTGATGTGTTTGTCAAGGCTGGTCAGTACGATATTGACCAAAAGGCAACGCGCGACTTTGCAGATGTTAACATCGCGACAATGAGCTTCAGCCTTGGTTTTGACGAACTGAATCAAGAGACAGCTTCTTTCGATGAGGAAAGCGGAGAAATACGTAAAACCATCATTCCACAGAAATCGTTTGGCGGCATCAGAATGCGCCTGTTCTATTTTGATGATGCGGCCAGAAAGAAATATCGCCGAGAGTTCCCTAATAACCAGATAGACGGCATTAAGATCTACCGTGACGGTATCATCACGACTCCTTTCGCTGAGAACGAAGAAGATGCTGACAAGAAACGTGATATTCTGGGAATTGACAAACGCTTGTGGCAAGATATCTTCAGCCGCGTCAGCACTCGAGAGATAATAGGCATCGTGGACATCACACGGGATGGCAATCCCAAGATTATCGATGCGACCAACAGGCAAGATTTTGTTGACAATCAGGAATACCAGGACCTCAAGGAATTCATCATTCTCCAGCTTTCCGCGGTGCAGGATTATAAGGTCTATTCCAGGAATAAGAGGAGGAAAGAAAACAATACCACACTGGAGAATGCCGGTGACAGCATACAGTCGTTCATCTCTACGATTGAGACGATCTCTCAGCGGAATCCCGAACTGAAAAAGCACCTGTCCCCCGCAATCGAGCAGGCAAAGAAAACAGACGCAGCCGTCAAACAGGCCATCACCGAGCAGAAACAGACGCAGGAAGAATTTACCCGGAAAGAGAATATATTCCTCAGCATCATGTCCATGCAGGAGTATGCTATCCATATCACGCATGCTGTGCGGACATCACTGAACAAAATTCGGGACATGGTTGAATATTTCAATCTGTTTTTCCCGGATCCCGCAGAAGAAGAGCTCTTCAGCAAGTATGCCCATGACATGTACGATGAGTTCAAGACCTTAAATAAGGTCATTGATTATATGCTAAGTTATTCTCAGGCTAATCTTCTTCTTGAAGAAGTTGATTTCTCGTTAGCTGTTCAAGAGATATTTGCCAGTTATTCTTCCGTTTTTGCCGAACAGGGAATAAAAGCGGAAGTGTCGATACCCGGCAAAATTGTCTTGAAGGATACCAACAAAGTCTTTTTTAGGGATATCCTCAATAATCTGATTGACAATTCGATAAAGGCTGTCAAGAACGCAAAGGAGAAGATTATTAAATGCTCTGTAGGTGTTGATCAAGATAAACTTCAAATTGATGTTTCTGATTCAGGTTACGGAATTCCTGTAGAAAAACGGAACTGGGTATTCGGAATCTATAATACAACAACAGAAGAAGAGGGTGGAGCCGGAATCGGTTTGTATATTGTTAAAACAAGAGTTGAGTCTCTGAAAGGCAGTGTTAGAGTTCTTGATAGTGAGTTTGGACCATTTGGCACCACAATTAGGGTTGAATTGCCATTTAAAAGATAGCGACTTATGAGTTTCAAGTTAGTTTTCATAGATGATAGTTTTACCAGTGGCACATCATATCCTTTTGTGCGTGCCATTGGAAAGAAAATCCCGGAAGCCGAATTGTTTGTTTTTACTGATCCAGACCAGGGCCTAAGTTTTATCCTTGATAATCTGGATAGTCAACTAATTGCGTTCATTGATTGCGACTTTAGCGGATATGGCAATAAGGGTATTGTGCTTTTAAAAGAAATTCGCAAAACAACTTCTCTACTATATATTGTCATGATGTCGGCCTATAATTTAAGACAGATTGAAGGTCTTGACATCGCGGCTATGATAAATGAGGATTTTATCTGGTTTTACGACAAGAACAATGGCAGTGTTGATGATGCCTGTTCTTTGATTCAGCGTATAACCCAGTATTGGAGTTCCCGCTTCGACTGTGTGCTTGAACGTTGGCTTGTCCGACATCCTGAAGACAAGGATAAGATAGTATACAGTCGAAATAGAAAAGCTTATTCCTGGGACCAGTTGCTGAAAGAGGTGCGATTGCAAACTGAAGTAGGGAAAGACTTCGCTCGGATTATGAACCAGTATTGCATTTCCAAGTTCAAGTTAGAGGAGTAGTATGAAGTTTCTCATTGCATACAACGATAACACTAAAGATTTAGCTGGAGGTTTTTTTGAATGTTGTGGAGAAGAGATCCTAGAGGAAACGGAGAATCTTGACATTGATAGTACAGTTTTAACGCCCCCCTCTTTGACTAATACTCTTCTTGTCCAACACATTCTTGACTGCCAGGTCTGTGTCATAGCCAATCATGGAGATGCTCGGAGTATTGATGGAGATAATGGAGACTTGGTTTCTGTTAATACAAACAACAAGGCCTTTTTAGGAAAGCTCTTATATGCCATCTCTTGTTCATGCGCCCAAGAGCTAAAAGATAGCCTCGTTTCAGATGGATTGCGTTCTTTTTGGGGCTATGATAATGAGCTGCATGTATGGTATGGTTACCCTCAATATGCTCGAAGTGCATTGGCTGGAATTAAGAGTCTTATGGCCGGAGACAAGGTCAAGGACGCAAAGGAACATATGCTGGCCCAGTATAATGCGGATATTGCAGAATTAGAAGAGCAATATCCAGACCATCCGGAACTTGCAGCTGCTCTTCTTGATAATAGGGAGGCTCTTGTGGTTTATGGTGATGATAACTTAAAGCTATCCGATTTGTAGAATACTTCCTCTCAACATGTCATATTCTGACCTATTTATCATCGGAAAAGGTTTTGACCTTGCCCATGGGATGCCAACCAAGTACGATGATTTTAAAAGATGGCTAATTGAGAATGATAGGATAGATATTATTCAGGAGCTTCAGCATGCTTTCCCGGGTATGAAAGGAGGGGAGTATTTGTTATGGTCGGACTTTGAGACCGCTCTGGGTCAGTATGACATAGATACAGTACTTAACTGGGGGTGGGATGACCTGTATATAACAAGAACTTCAATAGGCAATCTAAACTTCGACAGCCCCTGTTCTTTGCTCAACATTCAATTGCCAGATATCATTCGAGACGTTTTTCCAGCATGGGTAAAGAGTATTCCTATAGCAACTATACCTGCGTATAAGCTTCCATCACAAGCTCTATATCTATCATTCAACTATACTGACACAATCGAACGCCTGTATCGGATACCAGAACGCCAAATATTGCACATTCACGGCAGAGCGTCCATTAATGAGGAACTTGTAGTTGGCCATAACCGAAGTATTGATCCTTCCGAGTATTGGGATGATCATTTGGACGTTCGGGAGAATAACGAGAGAATGCAGCGACTGGTTGACATGAATAACCTGCGAAAGCCATCTTTCGAATTGATAAACCAAAACGAATCATTCTTTCGCCTGCTTAATACGGTTCAAACAGTGACCGTGCTTGGGCACTCTTGTGCATCAATAGACTATCCATATTTCCGGAAAGTCAAAATGTCGATTAGAGATGATGCGGAATGGAATTTCAATCCTTATAGCGAAGAGGATGTAATAAGAATTAATACACTAAAGAAAGAAGTAGGGTTGCATCATTAAGGCTGCGTCCCAATCATTCCAATATAAAAGCGCATGTTCCCATCGGTTGATTGAATGATGGTAATGATGCTTTGATGGAAATGTAGTATCATCGCATAAAACAATCATATTCTTTATGGCCAGCATTTATGTCGCCTCCAGCTGGAGGAATCCGTACTATCCCGAGGTGGTAAATCGCCTCAAGGCCGAAGGTCACGATGTCTATGACTTCCGGAATCCTCCGCACGGCGGCTCCGGGTTCCACTGGACTGATGTGGATGTAAATGCCCCGAATTGGACCTTCGAGCAGTACGCCGAAGGATTGCACCATCCACTAGCAGAACGTCAGTTTGAGGCGGATCTGTGCGCCCTGGAACACGCGGATACATGCGTGCTGGTGTTGCCTTGCGGCCGAAGTGCCCACACCGAGGCCGGCTGGATGGCAGGTAAAGGAAAACGTGTAATCGTGTATATTCCGGAGATGGTTGAGCCGGAGCTAATGTATAAATTGTTCGACGATGTCGTGGGTGACATTGATAGTCTTATTATAGCACTCATAAAGCATTAATCAATATGTCAACGTTATCAAAAGGGTCTGGGGTTTTCTCATTGTCTGATTCAGACATGTTTGTTGGTTCCTTCTTTTCTCCCGAGGATATATATGAGATTCTTGAAATTGATCTAATTCCTTTCCCTGAGTTCTGTGTTGCATTAAAGAACCTTGGTTTGCTATCAACTCTGGGACTGGTTGATGAGAAAATGCTTTATCGTCAGTTTGACACCCTAAAGAATCTATATTCAACCCAGAAGGCCCAGCGCTATACGAGTTTGGACGAGTATGTTTTGAAGAGAGTTATTGCAAGGACTCTACCTGAAGCAATAATAACGCAACAGGTCGAAGTTAGGGTGCCGGGGTCATCTCGAGCCAAGAAGATCGATTTTAAGATTGAGTCACCAGACAAAGTGGTCTTTGTCGAGTTTGATGGCCCTAGTCATTATGTGCCACAGCATGGGCAGGCGCATGATTCATCCACTAAGAAGAAGGCAGTTGAAGATGCCACTGGTCTCGAGTGTGTTATTTGGCCGTACTGGATGCAAAGATGCAGGAGCAATGTATTAGCTATTTTTAATCCGGCAGTCAAAGGATTAGGCGCATTATGGAGTACGAACTATTTCTTTGGAGATTTCGTAATCTCTAATGCTTCAAACGTGATAATTGAAGAGACGAAGCGGTTTAATGCCATTGATACAAATGGTTTTGGATACTTTTATGGCGCAAATGCAAAAGAACAACGTCATATCACACCCCATGGAATCATAAATAGAATCCTTAAGAGACCTGAAAAAATCAAGTCGCTCATACCACCAGACTGGGATGGAGATAAAGAGTATTGGCTGCCAGAACCTCTCTGGGATTTGGCATAATGAAGAATGGACGGTACCCTTTGGGGAACCCGTCCATTTTATTAAGGCGTGGTTTGTTTATTACCGTGCAAAGGCTTTTGCCACAGCCTTTGCTATATGCCACATCATAACTGGTGGTACAGCATTTCCGATAGCTTTGTATTGCTTTGTTTCTGACACAGAATCCAGCGCAAAGGAATCAGGGAAAGACTGAATCTTGGCGGCTTCTCGAGGAGTAAACCTACGGAACCGTTCACCGACACGAAGAACAGGATCAGTAGAGTTCAAGCTGACTTTAGCAAGGTGAGAACTGACTGTGTTGCACGGCTCATCCAGATTCTGTGCCCGGCCTTTATTCATCTTTTCCTGTACTTTCAGCATTCCTGCAACCGCTTTCTCACTGAAGAACCAATGGTCATCTTCATTGGCGGCCACATCAACTACTTCCCGAAGAACATGCTTTTGACGGACCTCAGCAGGATATGCAAACCGGGCCAGGTCATTTTCATCCCGGAACCCGACAATGATAACACGCTCCCTTTTTTGTGGAACGCCATAATCAGAAGCCAGCAGCAGCTTATGAACCACATGATAGCCGGCATTCTCGAACTCTTTGACAATCATAGGGAAAGCTTTCCCCTTATTTGCTGACAAAAGACCTTTGACATTTTCAGCTATAAATGCTCTCGGCTTCTTCTCTTTCAGAATCCGCACCATCTCGAAAAACAGTTTCCCCCTGTCGTCTTTATAACCAAGACGAGGTGGATTCTGAGCAGATATTGAGAAGGATTGGCATGGGAACCCTCCGATTAATAGATCAAAGTCCTCAAGTGTTTTTTCATCCAGAGTCTTAACATCCTGAATCTCACACTTGGTGCTGAAGTTTTCATTGTAAATTCTGGTGCAGTACGGATCGTTATCAACGGCCTTGATAATCTTGTAGGGTAATTTTGTATATCGCTTGCCCAGAAAATCAAATCCGCCGATCATCCCAAGATCCATTCCGCCGCAACCGCAGAAGAGGGAGACAATTTTTATTGCTGCTGCCATAATCTCAATTTTACTTTTTCACATACACTCTCATCGAAGGTCAGTTCAGCGCCATTGCTGGGTGTCATATTAATTCTATCTGCCTTATACATTGCCACGGGGTTCCTCAGGAGATAGAGATACATTTCTCCGCTACTGATCATTAGTCTGTAGATGAAGTAATGATCCTGAATTGTAGCCGCCGCACTCCATTCATTTGGAGTCAAGTGTACTTTGAAGAAGTGAATCTTTTTTCGACTTACCGTCGTCTTTACCTCAATATATCGTTTAACACGATCGGGCGTCCCCTCAAGACTCTGCACATCATAACCGACCCCAAGAGCTGTGGGTATTTTAACAATCAGATGCAAGCAATCTTCCAGTCCGCAATCTTTAATCCGCATCTTCTCGTGGCCGATAACAAGCGACTCTCCTAAATCACCGATGTCCTTCGTGCTGAAATCTTCAGCCTCGAATATCTCAGTAATCTTTTCCTTAACCAGCTTGGAATACTCATCCTCAGGATACTGTTCCTGAATAAAGTCGGCAATATTGGTGGAGAAGGCAGTAGGATCTATGTTGTCATTGACATATTTGAACCATTCGACCTTCGGGTCATCCAATTCTGCAAGATCTACAACCTTTCCGTAAAACTTATCGTACCCTGTAAACCATTTGTCTTGAATGATATAGGAAGAAATGGCTTCAGCTTCCATTCCATTCAGATAATAGTAACCGTGTTCTTCTTTGAGGAGATTAGCCAGAACCATATAATCCAGAATATCCCCGGCATATCTGATAACGTCTCCCTGGGTGTCGTAGTCGATGCGTTTATTGCGATTCTCCATAATCAGGTCGTATACTTCCCCCGGCTTCCTATTATCGCGTGTCACCCGAAGATCATTAAAAATGCAATGAGTTGCTTCTGCTTTCGAAATACCAAAGAGCTTCCCCGTCGCCTTGCGCTTGTCATTTCCATAAATCAAAACGCTAGCTATGTATTTTGCCGGCTTGAAGCGTATGCCGTGCTGTATCATATCAAGAACGACTTCTTTTTTGGTGTGGCCGCCCGGATACTGGAACGTGAAGAGGAAGTATTTGAAGAACTGCATCAAGTCCTGATGGGTGGCAAGAACCTTCGCCATCTCACCTGTCTTTGTGTAGTCTATTTGTTTGTCCTCAATGTAGAATCCAAAAAGAGAGGAAATCTCGGTCCTCCAATTGTTGATTGTCTTTTCAGCTACGCCCTCGTTGCCGGGATATAGCCTGATAGCAGCATTGAATGCAGCACTATACTCCCTGTAGGGGCCATCAGGGATCTTGCAGCTTTCCTCTGCCATAAAAAGCAATACGTTCTCAACGTCGCTCTTAAATCTGGGGCGAACGTGATGAATCCTGTAGTAATACTGTTGGGGAACGCGATACATACTATTTCTTTTCTAGTGATTCTTTTACATTCAATGCTATAGCGCGAGCCATCAGAGGCGGTACGGCATTTCCCACCTGCTTGTACTGGCTGGTTCTACTGTTCAAGAAAACGTAATCATCGGGGAATGATTGAATTCTTGCACATTCCCTGACTGTTGGTATTCTATTGAAGAAATAATGGAAATGATGCCGGTGTCCAGTATCAATGGTAAAGCTTGGCTTTTGACTGTTGAGCCGTGTCCAGGCGATGTGAACCTTACGGGTCCCTTGAAGTTCTAAAGGCAAGTCTTTGTAATTGCCTCCATCGGGGACCATGGCAATGATCTCCCTTGTACGCTGATTATGCTCTGTGGCTTTGTGATTATATACGCCCTTGGATTGGGCGCGTGCCCATTTCTGGTATTCACTTTGAGGCAGGACAGAATACTCGGAGCCATCAGGAACAGAATTCTCACCAAGGTCTGACAGCGCCTGTGCGGCGGTTACTCTAATCGGGGTGGACGTTTCAGGAAAAGAGAACGTCCCTTCCTTTACGCCTACGAAAATGGCGCGCCGACGGTTCTGGGGCACTCCGTAATCAGATGCAGTGAGCACCTTATATTCCACCTTATAACCCAAGGATGTGAAATCCGCAAGGATAGATTCACGTACCGCTCCATCTCCGATAGAAAGGATATTGGGAACATTCTCCATCACGAACACTCGCGGAGAAAAGTATTTAACAAAAGCGACAAAGGATTTGTATAGTTTGTTTCGCATGTCATCAATGATTCTCTTACCGGCGATAGAAAAGCCCTGACAAGGTGGACCTCCAATGATTACGTCCACGTCGGTTATGTTATACGACTTTGCAACTTTTTCGATGTCGATATTGGACAGGTCTGCGCATAGTGTATTAGAACCGGGATGATTGTACAAATAGGTGTCCAGTGAATCCTGCCAATTATCTATGGCTAATACTGATTTAAAACCGGCCATCTCGAATCCGGTGGACATCCCACCAGCGCCCGAGAACAGATCAATGAATGTGTATTTGGGGGTTGCCATAAAGAAATACTACTCTTCAAAGTAATCGATATCAATGCGTTTCACTTCATAGTTCTTCTTGACACTGACACCGACATTATACTCAATCATATACTTCGCCAATTCCTCGCCGTTTACCAGGACGATTGATTTGGGCAGAGTTTTGACATATATTCTTGCCTCCCTGGAGTAGTCACTCGTTGTTATGAAGATTCCTTTCGTAGAATGTTGTTCATCCAAGGCGCCCGAAAACTGCTGGACTGCCGGCTTGCCGACGTTATTCCCCGGATCATACCGTTTTGCCTGAACATAGATTCTTCCCAGACCTAGTTTGTCCTCAAAAATGATCCCGTCAACGCCATCATCGTGGACATACGGAGTGGCCTGTGTCGACGTTCCATAACCCATGGCACGGAGTACATCTAATACGAGCTGCTCAAAGAACTTTGGAGTTTGTTCCATAATCTTTTGCAACAATTCAGACGCCAAATCCTTATTAATGGAAGAATATGCGGATTCCAGCAATTCTGTAGGCGTGACCTCTTGATCAGGGGAAACAGTATTATCCGTATTTATTTGAGTGTTCACCCCGATAGACGTCCCTTGAGCATAAGCGGCGAATTCTGGGTACTCCATAAGGTCTTTTTGCCTTAAATCTGTATGTGTTTGCAAGTACTCCTTTCCTCTGGGAGAAATGCGATATACTCCACGGCTCGGAATGCTAATAAAATTCGCCCGTCTAAGGTACTGCCGTGCCCATCCAATCCTGTCGCTTAATTGGGTTGTGCTGCCTCCTCTGGTTTTCAGGTCACAATCTACTTCCGTGAGATGAAAATGACTAATCAAGGCTTGTCTCATCTCCTTAGTTGTCATATCTTTCTGACCGACATATTTCAGGAACGGAAACAGGAACTCTTCAAAAATAGGAATTGCCATAATACTACTGATTTTTCGTTTTGGGAACCCGGAGTAAATCCCCGACCTCAACTTCGAGAATACGGGCAATTTTAATAAGAGTCTCAACGCCGGGCTGAGAAGAATTAGTACACCATTTAGATACAGTGGCAGGGTCTTTCCCAAGCTGTTCAGCAAGCCACTTGTTGGTCTTATTCTTGTCCGCAAGAACGACCTTAATTCGGTTGATCGACTCCTTCATTTTGACATTTAGGGTTGCTTAATGCGCAAATTTAATGAAAATCCTGCAAAAATATAGTCGAATTACTGTAAATTTGCAGAACATGTCAGATACCCTTACTCCAGACCAGCGCCATCGCAACATGGCAGCCATCCACTCCGCTTCAACGAGACCGGAGCTGAAGCTACGTCACGCCCTATGGCAGCTGGGGTTTCGGTATCGGATGAATGACAGAAAGCTGCCCGGCAAACCGGACATCGTTCTACCCAAGTACCGCACTGTCATCTTCGTCCATGGGTGCTTCTGGCATGGCCACAATGGCTGCAAGTTCTACACGGTGCCCAAGAGGGCTTCCGGAGTGCGTGGCTGGCACCAATGTCATTTGACTTTTATTTTTCGTAGGTACGCCTTTTGTCTGTGAGAGTATAGGATTTTCCATCATTTATTTACTTACATGGGTGTGAATCCAAACGGTACGCTTATCTCACCGTCAATCTTCTTTGAATACGTCGTAAGACCTTTGGCTTAAAGTATTTAAGATAGCATATTCCGAGATGCAGGTACACATTGTGTGCGCAACTAAAAATATTCTTAAAACGCCTAAAAATATTAGGATATATGATTTTTATTCTTATCTTTGCATCCGTAAGATAATATTCGCGCGTTTGTTAACTTAAAGAATCGAGCAATGAAACAGAGACTTACTGCAAAAGAGGAAGAGGTGATGAACATCATCTGGGCCAAAGGCGAGGTGTTTATCCGTGACATCGTCGCGGCGCTTCCCGACCCGAAGCCGAACTACAACACCGTGGCGACACAGGTGAAATTCCTTGAGGATAAGGGATTTGTCAAGCGTAAGCCGATGGCGAACTCTTTCCAGTACAGCCCTGCGCTCACGGAACGTGACTATCACGGGACTACCGTCGGGGACGTTGTCTCCCGTTACTACAACAACTCCTACATAAGCCTTGTCTCCCAGTTCGTCGAAGAGGACAAGATGGATGTGGAGGACCTTAAAAAACTCATTTCTCAAATCGAAAGCAAAAGGAAATGATCGCTTACATCGTAACGAGCGGGTTGCTTCTCTCAGTGTTCTACGCATTCTTTATGTTGCTGATGCGGAAGACAACCTTCTTCACTTTCAACCGATTCTCCTTGATGGCTGGCAGCCTGCTTTGCTTGGCTCTGCCGCTCATCCATTGGGATTTCAGCGGAACCGCGGTCTCGAACGTCTTCCCGACCCTGACCCTGCCGCAAACGGTGGTCAGCGCGGAAGGCGGAACCCTGAACGCGGCAGACAAAGGAATATCCTGGCTCGGAGTCGTTTCAGGAATATACTTTCTCGGGGCCTTCGTTGTCTTGATTATGAATATCTTGTCCGTAATCCAGACATCCCGTATGATAGCCTCCGGCGAGCATATTCAGAAAGAGGGGTTCAAGGTTACTATCGTGAACGCTCCGGTGGCATCATTCAGTTTCCTGGGGCATATTGTGATCAGCCGTGAGGATTTCACCGCGAATCCGGTGATTCTGACGCACGAGATGAGCCACGTGAGGAAGCACCATTCTGTTGACGTGCTGCTGTTCTCGGTCGTCACCGTCCTGCACTGGTTCAATCCTCTCGTCTGGCTTGCCAGGGCTGAACTCAAGATGCTTCACGAATATGAAGCCGATGAATCTGTGATTAATCGAGGTGTCAACGCCGCTGACTATCAGCTGCTTCTTGTCAAGAAGGCTGTCGGCGAGCATCGTTTCCGGCTTGCGAACGGTTTCAACCACACAAAACTTTCAAATCGAATCGCTATGATGATGTCAGAAAAAACCAATGGATGGTACAGGCTTGCGTATGTCGTCTGCATACCACTTCTTGTTTGCACATTGTGCTTCAGCAGTTTCACAAAACCGGATTCAACCGGATCGTTGTCCGATGAGACAATGATCTCGGAAACAGCGCCAGAGAACGTCTCGGTTACTGTCACCGGGGAAAGTCGCCACGATATTAACATAGATGTTACCACCGATGATGATGAACCTGTCCCATTCCAAATGGTGGAGACCAAACCGGTGTTCCAAGGCGGTGACGCGAACAATTTCGCCAAATGGGTCAATGAGCATTTGATCTACCCGGAGGATGCTCAGAAAGCTAAGAAACAAGGTCGCGTCGTTGTTCAGTTCACTATCACAAAGACAGGAAAAATGGAAAACGTCAAAGTCTTGAGAGGAACCTTCAAATCCTTGGATGAGGAAGCGTTGAGGATTGTCAAATCTTCTCCTGTATGGGAACCAGGTAAGATGCAGGGCAAGGCGGTCGATGTCACCTACACATTCCCTATCATATTCCGACTCAAATAATGAGATTAAGCTACAAATTATTGATTACGATCAGCTTGCTTGCGTCGCCACAGATTGTGGCGGCGCAAGTGGCCGATCCACAGTCAGACCGGAACGCGGCCTTGAGTGAGGCCCGGTACCTCAAGAGTATATTCAAAATTGACGAGGCGATCGAGAGATTGTCCGCTTTCGCCACTCCGGACCGTTTCGATGAGGAGATTCTGTCCGAGCTGGCAGACTGTCATTTCCAGAACGGGGACTACGAGTCCGCTGCTGGGACATATTTCCTGCTGACCTCCAAGTTCCCGCGGAACATCCTGTACAAAGTCAAGCAGATGCAGACTTTCTACAGGATGAAGGCTTTCGCCCAGAGCGCTGAGGCCGGGAAGGCGGTGCTGCAACTTGACACGATACCGGCAATCGCCGCGTTGGTGGGGGACTCGTTCAATCAGGCGGATATGCCGGACTCGGCGCTGACGTACTATCGGCTCACGCTGTCTCTTAAACCATTGAATGAAAGCGTAGTGAGTAAAGCCGCGCGGATTCTCCTCTCTCGCCGGGACTATGATGGTGCGATCCGTCTGACAGATGAATATCTTGCCTTGGATCCCGACAATTTCACCATCGCCCCGATCAAAGGTCTGGCACACTATTCCAAGAATGAATATGCCCCTGCGATCGATGTCTTTGAGCGTCAGGAGAAACTTGGTAACGATTCCTATCCGGTCCACTATTATCTCGGACAATGCTATTGGCACACGGAGGTCATGTATCGTGCGCAGGAAGAACTGCTTGCGGCTTGGCAGATTGATTCAAGCGATGTTAATCTGGCATATTCAATAGCGGCGGTCTATGCCGACAGCAACCGTCCTTTTGAGAAGGAGGTCAAACCGTGGCTTGACAAGGCGATGAACATGCTTCAGCCGGATCCGCTGATTATGTTCAGGCTTTATCAGCAATATGGTCTCGGAGAAGCGAAACTTTTCCATTGGGACGAGGCTATCGCTCATTATCAGAAGGCATACGGCTACAATCCGAAATTCATCTCCGCCCTTACCAACATCGCCTATTGCTACGAGCAGAAAAAGGACTACAAATCCGCCCTCGAATGGTATGAGAAGTACCTGAAAGTCGCCAAGCCGGGTTCACGAGGCTACAATTTCGCCACCCAAAGCGTCAAGTACCTCAAAGGTGAGCTCTTTATGGAGGAGAAGTAAGGCGACATATTCATCATCATAAAAGGCTGCGGTTCCGGATAAATTGCGTATATTGCCGTCACTAAAACAGACGGTTGTGAGAAAGATTCTGGTTTTGTCGATGATGATGTTGGCTTTGTGCCCTGTTATGCACGGGCGGGAGGCCAGAGTTGCTGAATATCCGGATATTAACGGACATTATCTCAAGAGGGAGTGGAGGCGGTACGAGCGGCTTTCCAGGCGTGACAGGCCCGAGAAAGAGATCGCTCTGCTGACGTTCATCAAAGAACAGGCGCAGAAGAAACGGCTGGACAAGGATTACTACGATGCTGTGGTAACTATCGGCACGACACAGGCGCGGAGGAACTGGAAGCTGCGGGACTCTTTGAGAAACGTATTGACGGAAGAGTTCATCAAGGCCGGAAAACCCATAATGGCATATTCATTAATTAATTCGGGTGATTTGGGACGGCAGGAATTTGACGCGCTGCGGTTCGCGGAAGATAATGCCGAGGTCTTGAAAAAAGGAAAAAACGATGATTTTTGGAGGCTTGGCTACTGGGGCGAAGGCTATGTCTGCGACCACAAATTCATCCCTAATGACTATGAATATATTCTTTGGCACTGTCTGTCAGACGCTTCCGCGCACGACAAGGCTTTGGAGCTCTTGAAGGATGCGGTCGCCGGGAACTTTCCTCAATCTGCGTTGCTTGCCTATAGTGAGGCGCTTCGCAAGGATGGAGACAAGGAACTGGAACGCCTCGCCACGGACTGGAGCGGAAGCGTAGTGGCGTTGCTGCCGAGGAAGGTGCTGCTTAAAAGGGAATATGACAGGTTGGTCAAGGAGGGCGGAACATCGCGGCAGTTTGCCGAGCTTGACTCCAAATGTCAGGCTTTCGAGAAAGAGCGGGAGTCGTATATTCCAAAATATGTAAGTTCGGATCTTCTCTTTGTTTCCTCTAATGATGTGAATAAGATAATCGCTGAGGAATGTGGAGGTGTGATTTCGTCATTGATTGATAGGCTGGAGGATAAGGATGTTTCCGTGTTGGTCCGTGAAGACACCGTGCTGGTACGGTTCAGGAATATCAAGTCGGCCAATCTGTCGGTTGAGAGCCAGGGTAAGAGTGTGTTCCGTAAAAGGCTTGATAATCAGGTACGGAGTTTTTATGTTTGGGACACGGTGAAGGTGGCTCTACCGGAATTGGAGGATGGTGATTATAGGATCAAGGTTTCCGGCTCCGGGAAAGAGGCCGAGATCTCGTACGTTCACAAGACTGTGTCCGTGGCTGTCAGGAAGCAGGGTGACGGATTCGCGGTTTTCCCCGCTGATTACATCACCGGAGAGCCTTTCAAGGAGGTTGATGTCAAGATGACGAGAGGGGAGCGGGTGCTCTCGGCGCATCTGAGCATTGATGGATTCACGTTATTGCCTTCCGAGATGCAGGAACTGGCGGCTAAGAAGTCCGGACTTGAGTGCAAGGTTGTCTGCTCGGTGACGGATGGGAAAGCTGTTCGGCTCAGCAAGGAGGTTGTCATTGTCAAGGCGTCGTATCTTGACCGTCCGGTCACTTCGACAAGCTCAGTGACCAGTAGGGCTTTGGTCGCTGAGCCTGTCGAAGCGACCGTAGGGAATCATTCTGAAACAGAAACCTACGGCCGAATATTCAACGACCGTGGAGCCTACAAGCCCGGCGACACAGTCCGGTTCAAAGCCGTGATGTTCCGTGGAGATATTCATAAACAATTGGAAGTCATCGGAAAAGAAAAGGCATTCAAGGCCGCGTTATACGATTCTCAGATGAATATGATCGAGGAGAAGTCGTTCCGCACCAACGATTTCGGGTCCTTCGCCGGAGAGTTCGTCATTCCGAAAGGGCGGCGCAACGGGCTGTTCAAGATTGCTGTTGCCAATGGCGACAAGGAGATTACGTCCAGAATGTTCAGGGTAGAGGATTTTGTACTGCCAACGTTCGATTTGACTTTTGATGAGCAGGAATCACTTTATTTCGCCGGAGATTCCGTGACCGTCTCCGGAAAGGTCGAGAGCCTCTCGGGGCATAGCCTCGCTTCCGCCCGGATGACGTTAAAGGTGTCGTGTGACGGGAAGACAGTGGATGAAAAAGAGATAAAGTCCTCATCGGACGGACGTTTCAGTTATAGATTCAAGGCGAAGGATCAAGGACGATATTCAATCAATGTGGCCGTGAAGGACGAGACAGGGGAGACCAGAGCGTTTGACACTTCGGTCAATGTCTATAATGTGATCAAGCTTGATGTCCATTTGGCTAACGGCACCGACGGGGATTTGCTGCTTACTGATCTGAACAAATCGGGAGAGGCCACGCAGGGAATCGTGACCGGGGACAAGGCAGTTTTTGTGCTGGAAGTCCGTGACAGATTCAGTAAAAAAGTGAAGTCTGAGATCTGCTATGACTTCTTGGACATTTCCGGAACAGTCTTGCAGACAGGTAAATGCGCTTCCGGCGATGAGATTGACTTGCCGACAACGGCTGACGGACTTTATGTTCTCCGGGCATATTCAGAGAAAACGGACAGTCTTGGCAAGGTGGTCAAGGCGGATAAAGAATATAACCTTGTGAAGGTGAGCCGTGAGGCGAAGTCGCTTGTGGCTCCTGCTGTCTGTCTTCTGTTGCCGGGTAAGACCGAAGTCGCTCTTGGCGAGGACATCGTTATGACGCTTGGAGCTTCTGTGGCACCATTATGGGCGGTCGCGACTATGCTTGACAGCGGCGGGAATATCCTTGAATCCAGAATGGTTACGATGGACGGCTCGTCTGCCGGTTCGCTGCGAGAATTGCGTTTTCGCTACCCAGCTGGAGCTGATGGCCCTGTCAGCATCCAGTTGCTCTTCTTTAAATATGGCCGCTTCTTTAAGTACGAGCATACTTACAACAGACTGTCGGACGAACTTGATATGCCTCTGGATTTCAGCGTCTTCACCGATGTCACCAATCCTGGCACTGAATATACCGTCAAGGTCCGCGTCCCGGATGGCATCGAAGGTCTCGCGGCGATTTATGACAAGAGTCTTGATGCGGTCCGAAAGGAGCTATGGAATCCGGTAAGGCTTGAACCTAATGTCGTTTCAAATGTCCAGATGGATATCGCCTGCGGATATATCACGAACAAGTCTTTAGGTAACATCGGTAGTGGATTTTCTTCCGGAATAAACGGCATCGTGACGGATGCGAACGGGGATCCGCTGATCGGAGCGTCAGTCATCGTGGACGGCACCTCCTATGGCACATCAGCTAACCTTGACGGGTATTTCTCACTTGACGCAAGTCCGGGAACGCTGATAACCATCAGTTACATAGGCTACCGGAGTGTGACATTGCGAGGAACTTCGGGAATGAATATCGTCCTTGAGGAAGACGAGTCACTGCTTGATGAGGTGATGGTGATTGGTTACGGAGTCGCCTCCAAATCGGCACGGCGTCGTAAGAACCGTTCCAATGATTCGGGACGCAATTATGAGAAATCTGAGTCAAGTGCTTCTGCCGCCGCTGATTATGATTTCACATCCGTGGCTGTCAGAAAGATATTCTCAGAATCTTTGGCCTTTGAGCCGTTCCTCTATCCGGAAAACAACGAGGTCAAATTTACGTTTAAGACATCTGATAAACTCTCGACCTATCACGTTTTGTTCTTCGCTCACGACAAGGCGATGCGCAACGGCACATTGACAAGGGACTTTACCGTGACCGTGCCTGTAAAAGTCTCCGTCAACGCTCCGAGGTATCTTTACTCTGGAGACGAATGGACATTGACGGCGACCACCGTTGGCAATTCAGATGCGGTGATAGAGGGCGAGATGAAGATCCTTGAATATTCAAGAAGCGGCGAAGCCATTGACTCGCTGAAAGTTCCAGTGACGGTGAACGGTCGTGAACAATCGGTCGTGTCTTTCCCGGTTGATGTGCCTCACGACATCGACTCACTGACTTTCAAGGTCATATTCGCCTCAAAATCATTCAGTGACGCTGTCCGGTTCGGTGTTCCGGTTCACGATGCGAGTCAGGTCATCACCGAGTCCCATTCGGCCATAGCCTTGCCAGGAACTGACAAGGATAAGTTGCTGGAATCGCTCAGAAGCCGTTTCGTGAACGTATCCTCCGCTGGTGCCGTCTGCGAAGAGATCTCGATCGGCAAGATGATCGAAGAGGCCGCGACACAGAAGTCCGAGCCGTCATCCAATGATGTACTGTCACTTACAGAGGCATATTGCTTCAAATCATTCAAGTCGGAGCGCGACACTTCGCTGCTGGGCAGAATCCTTGCGTGCAGGAACTCCGACGGCGGTTTCGGCTGGTTCGAAGGTATGCGTTCCTCACAGTCAGTCACCGCCACGGTGCTGGATCGGATGGCTTTGGTGAGAAGTCTTGGCGGGAATATTCCTGATCTGACATCTTCCGTCGAGTATCTGGATTCCACTCAGTTCCTGGGCTTTCCGCGCTGGTTCGGCGGCCTGTCGAACGACACTTATATGCTCGTCCGCTCGAACTTCCCATCGGTCTGGTTCAAGGTGCGGATGGACAAGTCGCAGCGCAAGGAGTACCGCTCCCGACTCTCCTCTTTCCGGAAATATGCCCGCATCTACCTTTCACCTTCCAACCGCTTCGATTTCATTGATGGTCAGCCAGGTGCGAAGGCAAGACGTGTCCGTACCCTCAGCAATCTGATCGGCTCCGAAGAAGGAATATCCTTGGCTCGCGCTTGGGGCGAGCGTTTCAATGTCGATGCCGCGCTCCGCAGATCAATGGACGAAGACATCCTCTCCATCCTTGAATATGCCGTCAGGCACGATGGTGGCGGCTTCTACTACCCGAACGCTGTGATGCCGTTCAGAGGACTGCTGGAAAACGAAGCCTATGCCCACTCGCTCATCTCCGATGTGCTTTCTGAATATGCTTCCTCACATTCTGATCAAGTCACCGGTCAGAAAGCCGCCGAGATCGCCGATGGAGTCCGCCTGTGGCTGATATTGCAGAAAGAGACCCAGAACTGGGACACGGATCCTGCCTTTGTGAACGCCCTGTGTTCAGTCGGAAAGGGTAGCACCGACTTGCTGAACACCAGTGTCGTGACACTGACCCAGCGTGTGCTGAAGGCTCTTGCTGATGTGAAGGCCTCCGGCAACGGCTTCTCTATCGAAAAGAGTTATTTCATTGGAGACAAGGAGCTTCATCCTGGTGACACCGTCCGTCGGGGAGACCGTATCCGTGCCGTCTATACCGTCCAGAACTCCGAGAACCGAAGTTTCATCCGTCTGACCGCACCCCGTGAGGCGTCTCTGATTCCAGTTGACCAGTTGTCCGGGATCTACAATCTGTCTTTCACCCCGCTGACCGTTGACGGCTGGTACCGTGTCTCCCCGTGTGGTTACCGTGACGTGAAACCCGACCGTACCGTATTCTATTTCGACACCTATCCCGAAGGCCGCACCACCGTCACCGAGGACTTTTTCGTGACCCAGCCCGGCACCTTCCAGGCTCCCGTCCCCGAAATCGAATCCCTCTACGCCCCGCATTACCGCGCCAACGCCGCTGCCGTCCCGCGCAACCTGGAGGTCAAGTGACTTGTATTTGCCGGGACTATTCATTATTTTTGTGTAGATATGATTAAGTTGTTGAAAGAAAGATAGATGATGAAGAATGTTATAGTGCGGAACAGCACGGCTGAATTTCTCACCTTCATAGCGGAAGGGAAGGAGGAAGGTATTCAGGTGCTATATAATAATGAAAGTATATGAGCGACTCAGAAAGCAATGTCGATGCTATTTGACTGCTCGTCTGATAATATTGGCTTGCACCTGAAGAATATCTTTAAATCTGGTGAACTTGAAGAAGGTTCAGTTACCGAGAAAATCTCGGCGACTGCGGCGGATGGTAAAATGTATATGACGAAATTTTACAATCTTGATGCGATTATTTCGGTAGGCTACCGTGTCAATTCTATCCGAGCCACACAGTTTCGTCAGTGGTGCACAAGTGTTTTGCGACAGTTCACAATTCGAGGCTATGTTATGGATAAAAAGCGGATGGAAAATGGAACCTTCATCGGAGAAGACTACTTTGAACATCTGCTTGCAGAGATTCGTGAGATTCGGTTGAGTAAGAGAAGATTCTACCAGAAACTGACCGACATTTACGCCACAGCTGTTGACTATAACCGTGACGCGCCCACAACAAGATTGTTCTACAAAAAGGTACAGAATAAAATTCACTTTGCCGTTCACGGCCACACCGCCGCAGAACTGATTGTGGAAAGAGCTGATGCAGGTAAGGAACATATGGGTTTGACGACCTGGGAGAATGCTCCGGATGGAAAGATTGTGAAATCAGATGTCAGTATAGCGAAGAATTACCTGAATGGTGTGGAATTGGAAGATATGGGAAAATTGGTCAACTCCGTTTTGGATATGGCCGAGAGAATGGCAGACAGGCATATTCCGATGACTATGGAAGACTGGGCTAAACGCATAGACATAATCCTTGAAGCTGGTGGTGATGCTATATTGAACGATGCCGGAAAGATTACTGCGGAATTTGCCAAAAGTTTTGCTGAATCCGAATTTGAAAAGTACCGAATCATTCAAGATCGCTTGTTTAAATCAGATTTAGATCGCCTGAACGATTGTGATCTGCTGAATACCATAGAATAATATCTGGTCGCAGAGCTTGTCGAAGCGACCAGAAAATATCCTTACAAAACACTTTCAGCCCTATATGCCACAGAACGTCCCCAGTTGTGCTTGATGCTGAAAAAGTAAACCTCCAAGTCGTTCGCAATTCATCCCAATACGCCACCTGATGCCTTGAAAAGGCCTATCGCCTGAAAGCTTTTTGTAAAAAATTCCGAGGAGATAGTTTTTTCCATCCTTTATGCAATTGAGTTATGTTTGTCCGGAGAAAACCGTATTCCCCGGACAAACTGGTGATATAGTACAGTTTGTCCGGGGAATCACCGTTTTGGTGGACGGAACGTGTGAACTTTTTTCTTGTATAGAGATATAACCCTTCGTAGGGAACCAAAGGAGGCTAACCAAGGAAATTCTATTTATTAACCAAGCGAATTAGGTGCGCTGTCGCTGATTGTTCATATAGAAGACGTTTGGGATTTTTCGCTAGGAACATCCGTATCGAAAGTTCGGATTTCGGCGGGCCTTTGGTCGTTTGCGTGAATGACGAGAGTTTTGAAACAAGACAGCAGGTAAACTGGTATATTCATTAATGGCGGAGGAGTGGAGCATATTCGCGGATTGGAATCCGTGGCACGGGTGCACTAAGGTGAGTCCGGGCTGCAAGTTCTGTTATGTCTATCGGCAGGATGAGATGTACGGGAGCGAGATCGCAAGCAACCTCGCGCGCAAGACGGCGGCGTTCAATCTGCCGGTCAAAAGAAAGCGGGACAAGACTTTCAAGATTCCTTCCGGCAAGATTGTCTTCACGTGCTTCACTTCGGATTTCCTGCTGGAGGACGCGGATCCGTGGAGGCCGGAATGTTGGGAAATGATGCGCTTTCGGAGCGACTGTATGTTCTATTTCTTTACAAAACGGATTGACCGTCTGGAACGGTGTCTGCCTCCGGACTGGGGCGACGGGTACGAGAATGTCATCATCGGCTGCACGGTGGAGAACCAGGCTATGGCCGAGCGTCGGCTTCCCATATTCAAGGAACTTCCGATAAGGCATAAGTCGATCATTGTGGCGCCGATGCTTGAGCGGATGGACATCTCGCGATGGTTGGATGACACGATCGAGGAGGTAAGTGTGAGCGGAGAGTCCGGAGTGGGGGCGAGGCCTTGTGATTTCGATTGGATTCTGAATCTGCGTTCGCAATGCATCGCCAAAGATGTCCCGTTCCGTTTCCACCAGACGGGTGCTTACTTCATCAAAGACGGAAGGACGTACCGCATCCACCGCCGTCACCAGTTGAGCCAGGCCCGCAAGGCCAACATCGACTACGGCATCAAAGAGTACTATGTTCCTGAAAAGCCTTGGAATCTCTGGGCGGAATCGGATTACAGGTAGATTGCGGTTAGGATTCTTTTCGCTAATTTTGAACCTAAAATATGATGAATGATGAAAGATAAGGTCAAGGTGATAATCTTCGATGCGGACGACACACTGTGGGACAATCAGACATACTTCGACAGGGCGGAGGAGGTATTCACGGAGGAGTTGAAGAAATATGGAACGGCGGAAGAACTGTCTGAGGAGCTATACAAGACTGAATCAGCGAATATGCCGATTCTGGGCTATGGTGCGAAGTCATTGCTCCGCCTTCCGGCGACACCGTTTCCTGGTGTCGCGAAGACATTGGACGCACTTGAAAAGACAGGACGTTACCGCTTGATTCTCATGACGAAGGGCGACATGCTTGACCAACAGAACAAAATCAGGCGCTCCGGGCTTGACAAGTACTTCTACCGGGTCATTGTGGTCACAAAAAAAGGCATCAAGGAATATCTTGACATCAGCCATGTGGAACTTGTCCCATCTTCTCAGATAGCGGTTGTCGGCAACTCCTTCAAGTCCGATATCCAGCCGATCATCGAGATCGGAGGCTACGGCATCCATATTCCTTTCACACCATGTGGCGGCACGAGGTGACGGAAGAGTTTGACCATCCGAACATCACACGGCTTGACTCTTTCGAGGAACTCACCAAGATATTCATTGACCGTGAATAAGAATCAGCCAGACAGGTTTTTGGTGCGTGGCGGGGGGCACAACCTGAAGAATGTGGATGTGGACATTTTGCCTTATATCGTTTCATCTTTTATGACGACCAGCACTTTGCCGCTGTCTTCCGGCATATTGTTCAGGAGGAATTGTACTTCTCGATCCATATCGGTTATACAAAAGTGGCAATTTATTCTGTTGGAATAAAAAACAAATAACGGTCATTAAAGTCAAGTAGAGAGCGGAGGATATAGTCGACTTTATTATTCAGAGCTGTACCGATGTGGAGCGAAACCTACAGGAACTATACCGTCGTGTGGCTTTCAATATTTGTATCGGCAATACTGATGACCATTTCCAGACTCTTGGTCAGTTGCAAAACTTGGCAGTATCTGTTGGCTATATGATGGAGAAAAGCGCACAAGTAGATGCACTTTTATCGAGTCCATCTGCATTGCAGAATAACCAAAGTGTGAGGAAATGCTTGAGAAGCGCGGAATCCGCCCCGAGGAATTGCCTCCGGCAGAGGATAGCAAAATATATACAATAATCTGCGGATATATTCGTTTTACATAAACCTCAGCAGAGAAGCCTTGCGATTGTAATTCTCCGAACCGCACCAAGTCGGTCTGTCTGGCACTGAAAGTTATGAGACTTTTGTTATCTTTTGTACTTAAATATCTTGACCATTTCCTTGTCGCCACCAATGAGCTGGCTGCATCTGTTCAGCATTCCGGTGTCTGAGAAACCACATTTCTCCATGACCTTTCCCGATGCGGGATTGCCGGTGAAATGATCCGCCCAGATGTTTTCGAAATGCTTCTCGTGGATGCAATGGTCAAGCATCAGTTTCAAGGCTTCGGTGCAGATTCCTTTGTTCCAATAAGGCTTTCCTATCCAGTAGCCCACCTCGCAGTCGTTTTTTCCGATAGGGATGTTGCTGGTTTCATGGGTGTAGTAGCCGATGCAGCCGATAGCCTCGCCTGTCTCTTTCAACACAATTGCCCATGTCGTGTCATTATGGAAGAATGTCCGGATTATCTCCCGACTTTCTTCTACAGACTTATGTGCCGACCATCCAGCACGTGGTCCTACGTCAGGGTCGGAGGCGTACTTGAAGAGCGCCTCTGCATCTGATTCCTGCCAATGGCGAAGTAAAATTCTTTCTGTTTCCATCAGGTTATTTCAATGCCTTGCCGTCGGAGAAAGCGTTACCGACTTTCTCGCCCAACTGGAAATAGCCATGATGAATAGGGTCGAAGACAATCAGTTCCATCTTCTCCATGTCTGGATTTCCGTCATCTGCCAAATACTTTTCATCTACAAGAATATTGACGATTTCGGCGACGAGATAATAGCCTGTTTCGCTTTCATTGAACTTCTCCTTGATGCAGCACTCCAAAGTCATCGGGAAATCGGTGAATACAGGGGCATTGACCTTCTTCGCCTTCTCAATGTTCCATCCCGTCCTCTCCATCTTCTTCGGGTCGTTCTTGGCGGAAACAATGCCTACGAAATCAGCGGCCACCATGGTTTTCTTGGTAGCGAAGGCAACGGTAAACTCGCCGTCAATCTTCAGGTTGTCTGTGGTGGCGTGCTTTCCCATAGAGATCATAATCTCATTCACGTCCCACTGTCCAGCCCAGGCGGCATTCATTGCGTTCGCGACTCCTTCTTTATTATATGTGCCGATAATCAGCACAGGCTGTGGCACTACCCACGGCTTAGGTTCAAAAGTTTTCATACATAAATTTTTAGAAATGATTCATGTGGAAAAATGCCATTAGAACTCAGATGTTCAATGCAAACTTACATAAAAATCTGCGATTTTTACGCCCGTCACATAAGAAAGAAACAGTTTTTTAGAGGAAATATATGCATATTATGTGATGTCCTCAAGAAAGATGAGCGGCGTGAACATGTTCTGTCTACTTTTCGCTATAATGTCTAGCATCTTAATTATCTAGCTCATCATTTTCATTGTTTTGGGGGGGCACTCAAAGTTTTGGGGTTCATATTATCGTACTTGTTACCATTAATTCCTGCTTGAATCATTTATCTCAGACAATAAAAATATGTTCTTCGATAATTTAAGAGCTATATTAGGTAAAATATCGGTTTTAATTATCAAATCCGTAACAAAATAACTAAATATCGGTTTATAAATTGGTTTATTCTAATTTTATAAGTATATTTGCATCGTAAAAGTGAAATTTTAATAGTATAACTATGATAGCTGAATTTTCAATTGAGAATTTTTTCTCTATTAAGTCGTCTCAAAAGATAAGTTTTGAGTCCACATCAGATGTGTTTATGTCTGATGAATATTCTTATGAAGTGAAAGAAGGGGTGCGGTTGCTTAAAATAGGCATTATATACGGTGCTAATGCTTCTGGTAAAACCAATATATTGAATGCTGTTGAGTTCTTTAGAATGCTTGTTTTGAGTATGCCTAAAGATCGCAATGCGAAGACAGGTGTTGTTCCTTTTCTTTTGGATGATACATCCAGAAACGAAAGAACAAAGATGTCAATGACATTTTATATCAATCAACTGAAGTACATCCTTAGCTTCGAACTTGATTCAAAGCGAATTTATTCAGAATCTTTGGTGGTTTATGAATCAATTCGTCCTACCAAGTTATATAGTCGCACCTATGAAGAAAGTACAGATTCTTCAACAATTGAATTTGGAGCGAACCTAAAGCTTTCTAAAAAGGGACAGGATGCCATATTCGGTAATACTATTAATAATAGTAGCGTGTTGGCTGCATTCGGTAAGAGTAACGTTGAAAAAACTAAATTGAATGACGTGTACGATTATTTTGCTATGCAGGTCAAGGATGTATTGGCTCCTGGTATGTTGTTGTCGGGATACGCAAAGAAGCATCTTGATAAGGACAAAGATGGAGAACTCAAGAAATTTATATTGAATTTCTTAAAAGCATCTGACTTTAATATCGAAGATGTGGCACTGCATGAAGAAGAGGAATTGATAACTCCAGAACTGGAGCAATTAATACAGAAAGCACCTATTGATGATGATGCTAAAGCGGAAATGCTGAAGAAAGGGAAAATCACCAATACTGAATTGACTTTCACCCATAAAGCAGGAGAGAAGTTGTATGATTTGTCAGAAGAGTACGAATCAAATGGTACAATGCGTTTCTTGGGAATGGCTGTAATCCTGAATTTCCTTTTAAAGAAGAATCAATTTGTTTCTATTGACGAGGTTGAGACAAGTATTCACTATGAATTGTTGGCATACTTTATCAAAGTATTCCTGGCTAATAGTGACGGGACATCTCAAATGCTGTTGACAACGCACGATATCAATCTTCTCAATGAAGAATTTATCCGTAGGGACACGATCTGGTTTACAGATAAAGACGAACAAGGTGAAACAAAGGTTTTTCGTCTTTCATCTCTAGGTTTACACAAGAACCTGTCACCATACAATGCTTACAAGCAAGGCAAGTTGGTTAAGTTACCATTCTTGGGTAGTCAATACTTCAACTTAAACGAATAATATATGGCAAGAGTAGTAAGTAAGAGTATAGCCATCATTGGTGAAGGGGAGACAGAATGGTTCTATTTTGATTCCCTACGTGTAGCTTGCCGTTTTCCATTCAAGGTGGCTCCGGACTTTCCGCAACACAGCGACATCCGGCACGTCTTGAAGTTGGTGGAATCATATATAGCCAAACAGTATGACTATATCGTCTGTCTGTTTGACATGGATAGGTTGTATCAATATCCATCGGAGATGCAACAGTACCAAAGTGCAAAGAAGAAATATAGCACAAAGAAGTATGCGGGACGAGTCATGTTTATTGAGACAAATCCATGTACAGAATTTTGGTTCTTATTACACTTCTTACCAAATGTGGTGTGCAAACACTATGAAAGTTACGAGCAGCTACTTCCTGAATTGCAGAAATATATGCCAGGATACGAAAAGACAAAGCGTTATTTCATTCGAACCAATCTCTATAAATATCTTACTGAGAATGGTGACTTGGAACGTGCTGTCCAAAATTCAGAGAAATTGTGTCAGTTGTGCAAGAAGACTCCTGAGGACTTGAAGGCGTATTCGGAGATTCATAAGGTGATAGAACTTTTAAACGATTTGTGATATGGCTAAAATACATTTTTTAAATGTAGAAGAAGGTGATTGTTCTATTATTCAGCATAATAATGGACATGTTACTATGATTGATATTTGTTGTGGAAACGTTGATACAAAAGAGATGAAACCACAATTATATCCTTTATCTGAATCCTTGAAAGGAATTAATGGGAATTTCAATCAAAAATCTTATCCTACCAATCCGATTGAGTATCTCAAGGAACATCAAATAAAGAGTATTTTTCGCTATATTCAGACACATCCAGATATGGACCATATGGATGGATTGTATAATTTGGTAAATACTGTTCCAATACAGAATTTTTGGGTTACATCTAATTTGAAGAAACAAGAATTTGACACAAATGGTAAGTGTGGAAAATATCTTAAAAAAGATTGGGATTGCTATTGCGCTTTACGAAATAGCCAATCTGATCCCAAAGCACTTATCTATTATGATGGTACTGCAAATAAATATTTTGCAGAAGATGATACTGGTCCTTTGCAAGATGATTATTTAAAGATTTTATCTCCTACAAAATCGTTAATGGATACAGCAAATGAGGCGGGAGATTGGAACGATGCCTCTTATGTGATTTTATATATTATTCAAGGACGTAAGATTTTATTCTGTGGCGATGCTGATACGAAAACAATAGAGCATCTAACGAAGAATCATAAAGAAGACATATCAGCCTTAGATGTGCTAATTGCACCTCATCATGGTAGGGATAGTAACAAAGATTTTTCATTTCTTGATATTATGAGGCCCAAATTAACATTAATTGGTAATGCAAAAAGTGAATATTTAGCATATCTCGAATGGAATTCAAGGAAACTTGAACATATACAAAACAATCAGGGTGGTAACATTTTAATTGATGTTCATGACGGCGAACTCCATGTTAGTTGTACTAATAAAACATATGCAGACGCATATAATAGAGAAACTTTTCACAATAAAGGGGCCTCTAAGGACATAAATAATTTAGGTTATTGGAATTTATTTTATTACAAAGCAAAGTAACGGTATGCGACATATTGAAGACAATATTAAAGAAAAAAGGAACAAGCAGTATAATAAGTGGGCCAGGAAGTATCCTTCATATATTTCTTTGATTCTTCCAATTATTTTGGGAATATTGATAGGAGTTGACGATTATATGGAATCGAAAGTGTGGGGTAGGGCAATAATTTATATAATGTCTATATCAACATTCAGTACGGCATCATTCTTTTTACTTAGATTCACTCTTCGTGATATCTCTAAGTTTTACCCTGGAATGATTATATTCTGTGAACGCCTCAAACCAACAAGTAGAATGCTATACAGTAATGATTCATCTTACTCTGAAGATCAGAAGACTGAAATTAGAAAGAAGATTAAATTAACGAGGAATATTGATCTGTTGAAATACAAGACAAAAACATATAAGAATAAGAAATATGTCAAACGGGTTGATGAAGCTGTAGCTTGGCTTTTAGATGTCACACGTTTTGATGACATATTATTCGAGCAGAATTGTCTGTATGGATTCTGGCGAAACCTGACGGCAGCATTGTTGGTTGATGCCATACTGGTGTTTGCAATGGCTGCTATTAACAAATGGTATTATGCACTGCCCTTCGGAGAGCATTTTGTGAAGATAGGCTTGCTGATATTACTGCTTACCATTCCTGTGACATGGGTGGCGTATTGTAACGGCAGGACTTTCGCCAAAAGAATGTATGATGTGTTTGTGAACTTGGATGATAACGATAATAATTATTAAGAAAGAACATGAGTAAGATTAAGTTTTATCCTGTAGATAATGGTGATACTGTATTGATTAAGGTTGATAAGACCACTATTCAGATTGATGCAAACATCAGAAACAACGATGATTGTTATGATGTCATGGAGGATTTGTTGGACGAGTTGAGTACTGACGGCGAAGGAAAATACCATTTGGACTTGTTTATGTTGACACACCCCGATGAGGACCATTGCCGTGGTATTGATACGAATTATTATCTGGGTGACCCTGGCAAGTATTCGGATGCGGATAAAGATGATGACTTGGTAGTCATTAATGAACTGATGGTGACACCAATGCTTTTCTCTGATGCTACTAGCACGCCAGCAAAGGCATTAAAGAAGGAGGCAAACAGACGTCGTAAGTTGTGGGATGAGGACTCTCCAGACAAAAACAAAGCTGGCAACCGGCTTGTCATTATCGGATATGATGGAGACAAAAAATATGAAAATGTACCTTCGTACATTCCCGGAGATACAATCAAGAAGGTGAATGGCAAGACTATGACATTGATAGAATTCTTTGTTCATTCTCCATTCAAGGATAGTTTGGTTGAGGGAAGAGCGGAGTCGGATAAGAATGTGACATCTATCGTGATGCAGGTAAGGTTTAAGAAATCCAGTTCGGATACTAAGCCATCGGCGTTGTACCTCTTTGGTGGAGATGCCGACCACTATATCTGGGAGGAAATTCAAAATCAAAGTTCGGCTCACAACAATGGTGGAAAATTAGACTTTGATATTTTTCTGGCTCCCCATCATTGTTCCTGGACCTACTTCAATGACGTTCCGTATAAGAAGGGGGAAACGGATGAACCTGTTGAATCGTCAAAAAAACTGATTAAAGATCACAAAGTAAGTGGGGCAGTGATCATTGCATCGTCGAAGCAGATTAATGATGACGATGATAATCCGCCGCATTATCCTGCCAAAAAGGAATATGTAAAACTGATAGGGTCGTCTGATAAATTCATCTCTCTAGTTGAGGAACCAGATTCCAAGAACTCCAAGCCTGTGGTGTATGAGGTTACCTCCAGTGGTTTTCTGAGAAAGGACAAGAATCAGCAGACTGGTTCGGCTGGAGCCGCCATCGGCAGCAGTGGTACATCGGGAAGAAAGTCGACATATGGAAGTAAGTAACGAATATCCGCAATTTACAGAGTGTATACTGTCGGAAGTCCCTCTGTGTGTACAAGAAGATGTCAAAAGAGTCTCCAGAATGGTTGGTGTATCTTTTGACAATATATATTACAAGTATCATGATTCTATAGTAGTTCGGTTGGTCTTATCACTTGAATTACCAACAAGATATGATGAAAAATCGGCACTAGTTCGGTCAAAGGAGCCTGTATATGCGGAATTTTATTCTGATTATCCAGACCGAATACCTAGCGCGTATATTGGTAGAAGCGATTTTGATTTTGACCATACCCCTCATATTTATTGCGAGAAAGATGGAATGAGGCCAATTTGCTTGTTTCGCGGTAACGGTGACGAGTGGTTTGCCAATATGGAGATAGAGGACTTTATTAAACACCTTCGGTCGTGGTATGAAGATTTGGCTTCTGGTTCGAATATAGTAGATGGCGGCGAGTTTGAGCCATTGCGACTTGAAGGGTATACGGCAACCATATCGTATGATTATGAACGACTATCGGACGAGATAGAGAATGTTGATGACAGGCAAAATGGAGTTTTCTTTGTTATTTATGAGCGGTTTGAAAAGAAATTAATTCGACTGACGAAAGATAATATGTGGCTGTTGAAAATGCCCGGGTTAAGTAAAAAAGATATTGTTATCGGCGCCGTAAGTTGGGATGGTTCTAAAAGGAGTTGTGATAGGTATGATGTCGTGCTGCCAAGTCTATATTCGGAACTTCAGGAATATGCTGGTAAGCATGGTGTGGAAACAGACGCTACTATTAGTGAAATCTTAGGCAAGGTTGATAATCATACTCCCAGTTTTATTATTATCCTGGCGATAAGACGAAGTAAAAAATTGATAGGGGTAGATTCTTACTATCAGTTTGTCAATTTCGAAATACTATTAGACACAGATACGGAGGGGAAATACGTGCTGACACCAACATCAAAGGTGAAATTCCACAGACATGAATCACCTTTTACAACCAAGAAGGCTCATGAGATATCACATTTGAATACTGAGATTAATCCGTCATTAATCATTTCAGGTTGCGGTGCTCTTGGGTCAAAAATAGCGATGCATTTAATTCGTGCTGGTATAAACAATATCTTGTTTTCAGATCCAGATACGATGAGTGAACATAATCTGAGCCGGCATGTGTTGTTTGATGATTCTGTATTTAAGAACAAGGCCTGTGAATTAAAAAGAGTTGCCAATATGATGTACTACCATGAATCATTTAATACAGAGGCTTCTCGTAAGCACATAAAATCAATACTGGAGGATGCGGACGTTATGAGTAAGCGAAAGCCCGATTATCTTCTGGATTTTTCAGCATCGAAGGTGGTTAGTAATCAGTTGGTGAATATCGAGGACAGACCGACTGCTATTAGTGCGGCTATATATGATGATGGAAGGTTTGGATTGTTGTTGTGTGAAGGTAATGGTGACGGTGCAAGACTGGATGACATAATGGCGACATTCTTTGCTCAATACAAGACAAATGCTTTTGTTTCCAACTATCTTATGCGCGAGAAGGGACTTTCGGAAGAGCCTGCAACTTTGTTGAATGTAGGGCTTGGCTGTAATTCAGAAACATTCATACTTGCAGATGATGTTATCTCGCTGTATGCTTCAGCGATGAGTATAACGATTAAGGATGTCTTTGCGGGCAATCATCCCGATGGAGGCTGTTGGATGTATATTTGTGATGATGATGGATGCTTAAAGGTTCATAGAATTGAAGTGCCGCCATATTATTGTTTTGATGTGAAAACTTGGAGGGTTCGTATAAGTGAACAGGCATTTAAGGATATAGTGGAGTGGGCCGAGGCGACTGGCACTTATGAAACTGGTGGATACCTATTGGGTCAATGTAATCTAAAGACAAAGACGATACATGTAATAGACACCATTGAAGCTCCAGAAGATACTATTCATAGAGGGGATTACTTGGTGTTGGGGAAAAAGGGTATAAGGAAGAAACTGTCACAGGTTGAGCGTCGGTCAGGTGCGACATTTGGGTATGTGGGAGAGTGGCATTCACATCCGAACGGGCCCAACGAATTTAGTGCTACTGATTATGAGGAGTTTGCAAATAAGGTAGAAGAAATGATAGCTGATGACACAACCAAGCCAATATTGGAGATGCTGGTGGCTCCTGCTGGTATGAGTTGTGCGGTACTGACTCTATCTTAGAGGCACTATACATAATTTTGCGTAAATAGTCAAAACAATAGTACCCGTCAGCGTCCAGTGGAACTACTGGCGTGTCGTTTTTAATGGCTAATGTACGGCACCCAATAATAGCATATTTTTACCTTCTAGATTATATGTTATTTTTCATGTGCTTTACAACAAAACAAAATAATACCTATGGCAAGTCCCAATACAAAAGTAACAATTGAACCTTCAAATCCATTATCACCACCTGTTAAAATAAGGCCCAGTTATCTTTGGTATTATAACACACGCATCTTGAGATATTCCAGAAACTCCAACTCCGAAAATCGGCCCTAAGAAGAAGTTCCATGCCCAATGTATCCCAATTGGAACCCATAGATTATTCCGTAATTTATATGCTGCTGCCAACATAAATCCTGCTTCAACAGAAATAGCCATAGCTGTCAAGAAATCAACGGTGGTTAAGTGAATGATTCCAAATATGTATATGAATACGGGGATAAAGTAAAGGTAGAACACAATTTATTTATGATTGTTTCCTATTTCGGAAACTTTGCTGTATATTTGTTGACGTATAAATATTATATCATATGGCAAATAGCTTGGAAAATATAGGTCCGATGATTCGTAATGAGCGTCTTCGCAAAGGGCTTACTCAAGAAGAACTAGGTGAACGTGTAGGAGTCGGAAAAGCCCAGATTTCTAAAATAGAGAGTGGGAAGGGGCTCACAATAAAGACTGTTACAAGGGTACTAGATGCTCTTGGTATGTCCGCTTCTGTTGTTTTGAAAAATGAGCAAAAGATTGATAAAAACGTGATAGCATATATTGTTTCTGCTATTAGTGAATTTGCCAAAAGTCACCATCTTTCTGTTCGTGAAGCGAGTAATTATTTGATGCGCTTTAAAGGTATTGATTTTATTACAGAGCATTACGATGCAGAGCATTTACTTTCATTTGATGATTGTGTTCAAGATCTTACACAAGTTTGTCTAAATAATGGAGGAGGTATTCGATGAAACTATACCATGGTTCGAATATAGTAATTGATCAGATAGATCTGTCAAAATGCAAACCTTATAAGGATTTTGGACAAGGTTTTTATCGGACAGAGATTAAGGAGCAGGCGGAACAAATGGCCAGACGTACATCTGCTATTTATGGTGGAGAGCCAATAGTTACAGAGTTTGAATTTGACGACACTGCATTGGATACTCTTTCAGTCAAGATATTTAAAGAGCCAAGTGAAGACTGGGCCTTATTCGTTATGGCTAATCGTAGCAGGAAGAACTTGCAACCGACACATAGTTTTGACATTGTCATAGGCCCTGTTGCCGATGATACCATTGCGACCTTGTTCCGTAATTTTGATGATGGAATTATTGATTTGCCAATGCTTGTGAATGGTCTAAAAAACAAAAAAGTTTCATCACAATATTTGTTTCATTCGGCAAAAGCCATTAAATACTTGCACAGATTATGAATAAACGAATGCAATATCTGGTAGAAGGTATTACCAAAGATATAATAGCTTATCTTATGGAAGATAGCGGATGCGATTTGCCAACTGCTCTCAAAGAATTCTATAACTCAGAAACTTTTGCAAAACTCTCTGATGAATCTACGGGGCTCTATATTGAAAGTTCTGCTTATGTGTATGAAATGTTGAAAGGTGAATTAACAAATGGAAGGCTTAAATAGATAGAGAAAATATTTTCAACGCATATATAACGTATATATGAATACGTGGATAATTTCGAATGAGTATCAAAGTCTGCTTATTTCGGCAACCTCCAACATGGCAGACCTTAGCATTTTGCTTGATGCCTATGGGGATTATATGCTTAACCGAAAAACGGCTGAACAGATTATTTCAGAAATTGCTAATGTTGTGAAAGAGTGGCGAGAGTTGGCAACACGATTAGGGATTTCCACGAGAGAGATGGAAATGTTTAGTGGGGTGTTGGATGGAAAAAGGAATGATATTGCGTCTTGCGTAATATCATTATAGGCTTGGTGATTGCATGGGATTAAATATTGAAGAATTAACAGTTAAAAGCAAATAAATGACAGTATGGTTGTTGTAGATACACTCAAAGATGCTTTTTGCAAACTTCTATCATACACATATTTTGATAAGAATGATTTGAGGTTGCGACATAATGTTGCGAACTTCGCAAAGCTATTGGTAAATATAGAGGAAGAGAAGCGTATTTTTGATAAATTATGCGAAGTCGCTAATGGTAATAACCCAGAACTATTAGAATTATGGCTTTCTAATATTGAATTATGTTTTTATCCCAAAAAGATAAAAACCTCAAATAATCAAGGTGATGATCATTTTATAACGAATATTCCGGCAGGAAATGCGGTCGTGGAAAGGTTGTTGGCGAAGTCGTCTTTCCCTGTGGAGCTTATGATTTTGGATGTAGCGTGGTTACTTGAATATGGACCATATGTTGAAGAGTATATAAAATCATCCAGTTATGGTAATAGATTGGATTTGACGTTACTTGGAAACAAAGTGAGGTTTGGGAATTCTATTTTTAAGAAATATATTCATCAGTATCAGGCTTGGTGGAATAAAGGTCTTAGAATGGCAAATAAAGTATTGTCAGAAGGGAAAAATGTATCTATCATCAATTTTGACATTACAAATTGTTACCATTCTATAGATTTTAATTTTGATACTTTTTTTGATGATTTTATGACGAAGCATCCAAATTCAGATATTCGTCAGAGCTCGCTCACTACAGTTGTTATTCGAGTTTATGAAAAATACTGGGAAATCGTAAACTCATCTGATGCACAACCGTTTTTAGGTGAAAATAAAGGAAAACACACAATGCCTTTATCTCTATTGAGTGCGCATGTATTGGCAAACTGGTATATCTCTCCTCTTGATAATTATTTTAATCAGAATTATCCTGAACTTTATTATGGGCGGTATGTTGATGATTGTATGGTTGTATCATCATCAGTTTCTGAGACTCAAGAAGTTTTAAAGCATATAGAAGAAACATTGCCTGGATTGATTGTAGATAATAATAAGGATGTTTTAATGTTTGGATTTGCACTAAACAATGAAGAACCATCGTTTAATCGTCTTTCCAAATTTTCTATACAACGAGATAAGCTTTACGTGTACTATTTTGATTGCAAATTACCACAACAAAGTCTAGAGAAGTTTAAGGATGAACAGATAGAACGTTCAAGCGAATTCCGCTTTTTGACCGATGAGGCAGACTGTGAAAATGGGCAAGGACTTGAGTTTGTTACTTTAGTAAATACTTTTGATGTGCAAGAAGAAACATCGCGTAGATTTAATATTCTAGAGGAGAACAAATATAAGTTATCGGTATTTTTTGCGAAGCTAAATCAAAGACTTGCCAAATTTGGCAAAAACTATAGTCATATAGAAGAAGTCGACAAGGTATTCAAATACTTTCATGGTAATTTATTAATTAAGCATTATTTACTATGGGAAAAGATGTTTACGACCTTTGTGCTTTCTGGGCATGATGATTATGCTTCTGAGTTTTATACACGCATTGAGGATGAAATTTGCTTGCTTGATGTTGAAGAACAATTATTTGACGAAAGTAAAAATGTCGGAGTGGAAAATATTCGTCAGTCTCTCTTGGCACATCTGAAAGAGTCTTATTTGATGGCAAAAAGTTTGTATAAACAAGCAGCACCTATTGATACAATCTATCTTGATACTTTTATGACGAGGACTTATTTTAATCAGTTTCCGCTACAAGAGTTTACTAATGGTTATATTGATGAAGGTGTGCGTCTTTCAATGACGCATCTACAATACAACAAAAATAGATTTGGGTACAGATGGGTGCCGTACTATGTGAAATATTACGATATAGTATGTGCTTTGACAATAGAAAATGGTTTTGCCCCAGAAGTATATAAGAAGGCGTACACAATATATAAGCACCTTAATAGAGAAATTGTAGACGAAGGCGAATGGAAAGTGTTTATGCGTAAGGGAAGAACCGATGACGAATGGGAATTTAATACAAGTTATTTTGAATTACCTCCACCTGATAAACTGACTGTTTCGTTGGTGGAGATGGATCTGGATGAACATAAGCTTTCCGACACAATTGATAAATTTGGTGAAATTGATGATAATAAAATAAATTTAATGAGGACCATTCTTGATAAAGTAACTGAGGTCGCAAATACTGATATATTCGTAATGCCAGAACTGACGCTACCAATGTACGAACTTCATGAATTTTGTCAATATTCTGCAAAATACAGTAAGGCATTTATTGCGGGGATAGAATATGTAATTAAAGACAAAAAAGCCTATAATTACATAGTGACTTGTCTTCCTATCATCCTTTATGGGCAAAATGACGCTGTTCCCATTATACGGCTAAAAAATTACTATGCCCCTGAAGAAATTAAATTGATAAAAAAGAAGAAGCTTAAGATTCCTCAGAATAAAAAGAATTGGAAAATCCTTTATCATTGGAATGGACACGTGTTTACAAACTTTTATTGTTTTGAGTTGACAAGTATTAAGGATAGAGCATATTTCCAGTCTATGATCGATGCAGTATATTGTTCTGTGTTAAATCGAGATACACCATATTTTAATAGTATAGCAGAATCATGTTCTCGTGATTTACATTGTTATTTTGTATTAAGTAATGTGTCGCGATATGGAGATACGCGTGTTACGCAACCTACAAGTAGCGTTGTTATGAATATAATGAGAGTAAAAGGAGGGAATACAGATGATAATAAAGCTGTTGTGTTGTCTGTTCAAATAGATATTAAGGGACTCAGAACATTTCAGAAAATGGGACTTGCCAAGCAACGTAGTAATAAAGATAAATTTAAATTTACCCCACCTGATTTTGATAAAACATACGTAGATAAAAGGAAAGAAAGGTTTTTATTGGCAACAGGAGATATCTTTAGTCAAGATTTTTTGGATGATTTTATTGCAAATATGTATCTTGACCGTATGCGTCCTATACTATAGTGATAACCTCGCATTTATAAAGCAGCCTGTCCAAGAGTGGCCTTCAATTGTTCAATGGCATTCGCTTTGAACTGTTCAAAATCAAATGAATTACTCATAAGTAAAGTGTGTCTGTAAAGTTAATAATTTCTTTTCCCTTTACTTGACACACTTTAGTTTACAGTCTCCACTTAATAACGAGGTGGCAATTGCCACGTAAGCCTCCGGTAAACCCCGTCATAGAATCTTGATCTCCTTGCCCGATCTTTGCGTAAAAATCTATTGAATTATGATGATGACACGCGAAGAAGTGGCAGAGATAATGACTTACTGCCAAGAACACACAGTATCCCACAAAGACAGGTTGGCCGAACTTGGAATCGCTCCATGGCGGTTCTATGATGCAAAATCCAGATATGCTAAACAACAAGCACAAGCCGAATCTTGCGGTGGAGAGTTCTTGCAACTGGTTCCTGGTGGGACATTTGTTCCAGTGCCAGCTTTTGCATCAACAACCGGCCGCAGGTCAAAGTCCAAGAAGTTAGATACCAGAGCTCAAATGATGAGCATTGAGCTCAGGACACCGAGTGGCACACTGATGCGTATCCAGGGAGAGTTTGATGCTTCCTTTCTAGGTTCAATCATCCAGGGAGCCTGAATATGTTCAGTTTGAACGACAACATGCGGTATATGCTGTACAACCAGCCACCGACATGCGAAAGAGTTATCACACCCTCAGCGACATCGTGTCCAATGTACTTGGATGTGATCCTTGCAACGGAGATGTCTATATCTTCATGAACCGTTCCCGAATCGAATCAAACTGCTTCACTGGGAGCCGGGAGGCGGCGGTCATTGAGCCGGTACCGGTATCCCTTGTTCCACAATGCGTGCCTGACAGCCCGCTCCGGGCTTGTGTTCCTGGAACGGATGCGGGACATGTTGTAAGACCGCTGGGCAGGGGTCAATGTGTCAGACATGTCCTTTGTCCTTTTTCTAAAGGGTTGTCACTTTGAAGCCTTCGGCTTTTGCGAGCTTGACGATGCCGTGCATTCCGTCTATGGACCACTGGGTGTTGACGTAGAACTTGATTCCGTCGGCGGATGTAAGTGTGCCGTCGGCTTGCCCTACGCTATAACGCTTGTCCTTATACTTGTTATCCCATGCGGCGTGTTTTTCCTCCGAGCAGAGAAGGCCCAAGAACTTGTATCCTTTAGAACAGAGACTGATAGGGAAGACTCTCTCGAGTTCCTCAAAGGTTTTCTCCGGATGCTTGGCAACATAAGCTTTCACAACATCGAGGACAAACTGGCTCTTTGAGGTTGCAGAGTTGCCATTGAGGGAATACTGGGTGCGGTCCTGGTTGTTGTTCCTGTCAGTCTTTGTCGTGGCATTTCCACCCTCGGCGGCAGCATTCGGATCTTCGTCTTCTTCGGGAAGGTATGAAGGCCAAATTCCGATAGCCTTTCCGGCAATCCAGTCAGCACGCTCAGAAATAGTGGCCTCGTTCCATTCCGGCTTTATTACCACATCGGCGAGGGTCTCAATGTCGGAGGCGTAGAAGACAATGCCTTGGTTGCGGCCGTTACCTGACTTCTTGGTAACCCATGAGGCATTGCTGATGGATGTGTTGAGTTTCTGCGGGAGCATGGCAAGGTTGCCGAGGCAATAGATGGCGTCTTCACGGTCTTCTTCGGTGACACCTTCGGGGATGGGCCAGTTCTCTTTCCAACTTCTCGGCATCAGGTGTTCGAGGCTATAACGCTCGAAGGGGTAGAGTTTTGTTGCGTGTGGCTTGCCTTCACGAATGGCGGTTTCCAGCAGATAGAGGATGGCCAGTGCCTTCTTGTTGGGATAGGACTTATCGTGGCAGGACTTGATGACTTTCTTGTCGCGGGGAAGTGCAAGGGCCTGGGAATCGTCCTTGTTCTCGATGTAATCCTTCAATGCCTCCAGCGTCGTGACCTGGTTGAGAATCAGGTTCTCGGCGAAGAGGTCGCTGAAATTCTTGTTGTCGCTCTTGCAGATTTGACGGCGGAGGATGTAGGATTCAATGTAACCGAACATCGCATTGCGCTCGGCAACATCGGGGACATTCTTAAGCAGATATAGGACGTAAGGAACGATGGTCGTATATTCGAGAACGAAGATCAAGAAGTTCATCCGCTCGATGCCCGGCGTCCCCGGTATCTCTCCAGCAGCAATATCCGGATTGATATTGTCGTGATATAACAACGCATACTCAAGTATGTCGTAAATCATAGTCTTCTTGTCCAAATTATAGGTGCTGATAAGGTCCTTATAATTGTTGAACAGACCTTCGGAACGGCGGTAGCGCATTTTGTGATCTGCACTGACCTTGATGGCTGGATCTTGAATTTTAATGTTGAGATAGGCGGCGAAGAAGAAGTCTATGTTGGGGCGCTTGAGGCGACCGGAAACAACTTCTGCATCCCAGTAGTTGGCCATCTCGCGGTCTTTCTCAAAGATGGGAGCCCAGAGTTCTTCGTACTCCTCGCGTGTGCTTTCCGTAAAGAAGTAGTTCTTCAGCAGTTCGCCGGTGGTGAGCCGGACACCGAGAGAGTTGATGGTGTCGAAAATGACTTGTTCGTCTTCGCCCTGCTGCAGAGAAATGCCGATGAAGATGACGTGGTTCAGCAGGATGTCGACATCAATCTTGTCGGGATTGATATTCTCCTGGAAATAGTTGTATGCGCGGGTTATGTTGCTTTCAACGGAGGGGGTGTATGGTGCGTCTTCCTGCAGAGCTATGATAGCCTCGAAGTCCTTTCGGTCATTGATACTATGGCGTATGGCAATCTTATGCTTCTTCTCCTTGCGGTCCCAAACCATGAATTTGTCTTCGAACGTTTTGGGGTCGTCCGTCTTCAGGCAAAGAGCCTTGAAGAAAAGAGCGAATGTGGTGAAACGCTGCTGGCCGTCAATGATGCTTTGGATGTCGAAAGGGGAGATGCCGGTCGGCTGCTGCTTGAGGATAATCGAGCCGAGGAAATAATCCTTGTTTGTGCTCGTTATGTACTCCATGTCGGAGATGAAGCGTGCCCACTGCTCTTCCTTCCAGACGTAACTGCGCTGGTAATAAGGCACTTCAAGAACACGATTACCGTTCAGAATATCTGCGAGTTGTTTTTTGCCTGCATCCATATATATGAGTGAGGTTATTGTTTCTAATTCAGTATTACGCCTCCAGCTTGATTGGCGTGTCTATGCTGCCGCCGGAGATTGAAGTGACAATGTTGTCCCTTACGTCCTGTAGGTCGTCTTTGCCGGCGCGGGTTTCGCGTTCGAAGGCGATAAGGAGGGATTTGGAATCGTCATCAACCTTGTAGATTTTGCCGCGGAGGCGGTTGTAGTGATAGTTGATGAAGGGGATTTCGCCGACTTTGGTGTTGCCGGAGTAGAGGGGGATGGGCTCCGGAACCACTTCGAAGAAGACGTAGAGTTTGTTCAGGAGAGCAATCATGTCTTCGCGGATGGTGGTGCGGAGGGTGGAGGTCCAGCAGTCTTCGTAGGCGCCGTATGCTGCGATGAGGAAGATGAGGTTGATATTGTATTCGCGTAGCAGGAGGGTGTCGCGGTCGAACAGACGGTCCTCAAAGTGCTTGTTGGGCTTGGGGAGCCAGTCCGTGGGGACGAAAGACGGCGTGGTGAAGTCGAGGTTGCCGACTTCTATCCTCGGGCTGATGAAGAAGTTCGGCGTGATATTGTAGCCGTCGGTTTCATCGTCGCGGTAGCGGATGGCATTGGGGTTCTTCTTGTGCTTAAGATAGAACTGGTTGATGTTGTACTGGATAGCGTTGCGGGCGTAGGTAAACTGCTTGTAGAGTGAGACGCCTTCCGGGTGCGAGCCGTCCTGGTAGTATTTGCTGTCGCCGATGTAGTAGATGTTGTACTGCTTACCGATGAGGGACTTGTCCAGGTAGATATGGCCCACCAGTTTGCCGTCCTTCTGGTTCTTGAGGTCGGCGAGCTTGCCGGCATCTCCTATGAGGTGATCCACCATCTTCTCGAAGACCTTTTCAAAGTCGGTGACGACAAGGGCTTCCTTGATGGGCGACTTGTCGTCACGGCTGGTGTTGAAGGTGAAGAATGCGTCCAGCAGGTACCAGAGGTTCTTGAGGTCGTCGCGGAAGTATTTTCCCTTCATATCGCGCATCTTGCGCTTACCGACGCCGGTGTCCAGGTAGCGCTGGATCTCGGACGGGGACTTGAGGTCGTAAGGTATATCGCCCAGAACGATGTGGAAATGGAACTTGTCGCGGAGGTATTTGAGCACCGAGTAGTAGAGGACGATGAGTTCCTCGTCGATGTTCACGGCCTTGTCTTTGATGCGCAGGTCGAGATAGTAGGGCTTACCATCCTTGATGAACGGGTGCTGCTGGATGGTCTTGTGCCAGTCCACTGCAGCGCGGCCGGAGTTGTTTATCTTATTGATCTGCGTGAAGAGGTTGCGGTGGTCGGACAAGTAGTCGATCAAGCGGACTGCCGTGCTCAGGAAGTCACGGTCGCGCGAGTTGTTGTCCGGGGTGATGTAGTTCAGATCCTCCAGGCTATCTTCGTCGTTCTCCTTGATGCAGTCCTCGCGGTAGCGCGTCATGGCACGGAAGAGCCATAGGCTCAGCTCGGGGAGAAAGGTTTCATGTCCCTGGGCAGTAAGGATGTTGTCGGGGTCTTCTGTGTCGATGATGCCTTCAGGAGCAATGCCGGGCATACCCAGCAGCGTCAGCTTGCCTTCCGGGTCTGACTGGTCAATCTGCAGGAAGGACTTCGGCAGCAGGAACAACGGACCGCTATAGTCCTTTCCGGTCACAAAGAGATAACCGATGTGCTCGACATACCGTCCCTTGTCCCCGTATTTCACGGGAACAATCAGGTTGCAGGTCTCCTTGTCAGTGAGACAAGGAACTATCGCGTCCTGGGGGTACTGGTATCCTTCGAAATAGATGCGCATCGGGAAAAGATGTTACTCGGACTTCTTTTTCTCCAGCGGTTTCATTTCCAAATACTTAGTGATGAAGTCGACCATCAATTCTTTCGGTTTCGTGTCGGTGCCATCATCTTCGTTATGACGTCCGTCTCCAAACAACTCAGCAAAGGTGAAAACGTCTTTTTTGTCTTCTCCAGACGCGCTCCTCATAAAGTAAAGAGGGGATATACGGCTGGCGGAGTAGAGGTCCTTGCAGACGTCGTTCCAAATGTAGAACATCACCTTATTAACGAATTCTTCCTCAGTCACATGGCCCTTTATAAAGAATTCGCCCATCTGTTTGTCTTCGCTGTCGGTTGCCTTGCGGATAAGCGGATTAATCTTACGTAGGAACTCCACCCAAGAATACTCTTCGTCGCTGATTTTGAACGTGTATTCCTTTGCTATCTTCTGATACAGATTGATAGGAACATATTCCATCGCCCAGCGGCGCTTGAATGCGGAATCCATAGGGAAGAGGCTCTGGTCAGAGGTATTCATTGTGGCCAGAATATGAAGATTCTCCGGAAGTAATAGCTTGTTGCTCTCAAGGCCTTCCTTTGCCAAATGTTTGCGGAGTTCAGCATCCGGGATAATAGAAAACTCCGAGCGGCAATCCTTGCGGTCCAGCAGCTGGAACAAGTCACCAAATATTTGAGCGCAGTTACCACGGTTGATTTCTTCGATAATGAGGTAGACCTGCTTCTCTGCATCAGTTAGCGTGTCATCCTTCAGCGACTTCCATGCCCGAATGTAGGCATTTGTAAATACCTGTGGAACAAATTCGTAGGCAAGTTCCTCATTACCGGTTTCGTATCCATCTTCACCAATCACGGGATTCATAACCGGTTTATATGATCCAACAAAAGTTGAATAGTCGTAGTCAGGATGGAAAGTCGTACGGAAAACGTTGGTTGTAAGCTTTGATTTGTCTTTAACACTATTAGGGTCATCGACAACTTTACCACGTTCATCAAAATACATCATCTTTTCACCATAGTCGCCTTCAACCTTGTCTTTTATGGTGCGTGATTTACCAGTGCCGGGACAACCATAAAAGATTTTCTGTATCTCTATTCCAGTTGGAGCATTGACATTTATAGTTCTTGCCGCCCCGTGTTCGCTATCATACACCATATCCGCCCATGCGCGACTCCTGTCGCGGGATCTGCCCTTATAAACCATCGGGTGATCAGGATTTACGACAATAGCAGAAAAATGAAGTTCGTCCTGATTGACAACGGAAATATCATAGACAAACCAACATCCATTTTCAGTACATCCCAGAGCGGAGGCCATTTCTTTGATAGCCATGTCATTCACTGCGACCTCATCAATCTGGGCGTAGGGTGGATAAGAAATAATCAGTCTGCCGGCATGGCTTTCGGTGTTCTCCCTCACCAGTAAAACAACGAAAGACCGGTCTTCCAGCAGGATGTCATTGACATAAACTTTGTCAAATCTGGAAAAGAGAAGAACCTCTCTGTTTGAGGAACCAGCTGAAATGTCAAGCCGGGATTTGTCCGATATGCTCTTATAAAGCATGCCGATAAGCATTTCTTGAACGCCAGGTTTCGCGTCCTCTATTCTGCACGCTTTTGATTGATTCTGCCCTATAGACGTTCCCCAAGCTGCTGTTGCGGTCGCTCCTTCAATAGATGAATTGAAGAAGAATGATGTGATGTCTATCGTCATAACTGGCTAAATATATGTTTTAATAATATTCCGACTAAATTGACGTCCCAGCCATTGCCAGCGCGTCTTCCCAGCCTCGTGTAGTCTTGTGTAGGAGGAAACTTAATTTCTTTGTAATCGTCCTCCATAATGAAACCCATGAGCCTGAAATGCTCGTCAAGAGAAAGTTTTCTCACGCGCTCCTTTCCTCCTTTAATCGGCTCTACAATCCTGATGACATTGTGCTCGGGAGGAGTCACGGTCATACAAATGGCATCGGTACGTAGCTTCCTATTGTAATAATCGTAACAGAGCGGTTCATCAACATCGAACTTTTCAATGTGATGGAGTTCCTTTATCCTATCAATCTGAGCCTGGCTGCGATAAAGCTCGGGGTCAGGCTTCTTATCAAGGAAATCACTCAGCCTTTTGGTCAAAGGAATCTCAGGAGGGACGATAGTAAACCCTTCAGGGAAGGTGCCTCTATATGCGAATATCCAGAGACGCTCTCGGTTTTGCGGAATGCCATAATTCTTGGAATTCAATACCGCATAACGCATATCGTATCCTATTCTGTCCAGTTCGCTTAATATCTTCCCAAACGTAGGCTTCTGTTTGCCAACGCACAGACCTTTGACATTTTCAAGAAAAATGTATTTCGGCTTCTTGTATTCACAAATACGAATAATGTCACCGAACAATGTTCCTCTTGTATCCAATTCACCTTGACGTTTTCCAACAGTTGAGAAAGGTTGGCAGGGAAAACCGCCAGTGAATAAGTCGAAGTCTGGCAGTTTCTTTTCCTTTATTAGCGTGATGTCTCCCCAGTTTTTAATCTTGGGGAAATTGTATTCATATAATTCGGCAGCGTCTTTATCGAATTCTGAATACCCTACAACCTTGTGTTTGAGGCCAGACCGCTCTAATCCAAATGACGCTCCACCATAACCGGCAAAGCCTTCAAATACTTTAATCGTATCATTTACCATATAAAAATATCGGGTATTAGCTATTAAAACTAACAAATTTACGCATTTTCTTCCAATATTAAAAATATTGACCTATAACAGCCAGGGCAACCGCATCAAATTTTAGCACCCCTAAGCAGTTCCAGAAGATAGTCCTGTGAGAGTGATGCCCTGAACAATCTTTTCCGTATGCTTCTGTTGTCGCTGTGCGCCTTGGCAATCTGGAGCGCCAGCTTCCTGACGGTGGAGAGGTTCTGCGCCGCGAAGCCTTTTCTGGCGCGGCAGGCGTCCTCCTTGAAGGTCACGTCCAGATGCCAGTGAAGCTGGTTCTCTATACCCCAGTGCCCTCTTGCGAGCATTGCGTAGTACGCGGCGTGCGGATGGCCCTCATCGCTGATGTAGTGCCTCACGGAGGAGGCCGCCCCTTCGGGCGTGGTCACGGTTGAGGTCACCTCCACGACGGTCCTGACGCCGGGCCACCTGGAGAGGACGGCCTCGTCCTCCATGCTATCGGCGGAGGCTATCCGGCAGACCCTCTCCTCCACGCGCCCGTGGCCGGTCTCCATCTCCGACGAGGTGTCCGTGACGCTCCCACACCGGAACGCGTACCTGACGGCCTCCCGCAGGGACGGCTGGTTGTCCTTGACAGCGAGGAAGTAGTGTGCGTTGCCCTCCAATATGCGCTCCGCGATGGCCGTCTGGGTACCCACGGCATCGATCGACACCACAGCCCCCTCTATGTCAAGCCTGTCGAGCAGGCGGGGTATGGCAGGAATCTCGTTCTCCTTGTCCGTAACGGACTCCTGGCCGACAAGGAGGTGGTTCTCCGTCACGTACGCGCTGAGTATGTAGTCGCCTCGGGTCCCGTTGGTCCTCGGACTCGCACCGCGCAGTTTCTTCCCGTCTACCGCCACCTGCTTCTCACCGAGCGATGACAGGAAGGATCTCCCGTGTTCGGACAGGCAGCGGCGCAGCTCCTCCGGGCATACCGCAGACATCAGACGCTCGAATGTGTCAGGGGACGGGGACGTGTCGTTGTCGGTCAGGAGGTTGAAGTCCCTGGCACGCACATGGGCGAACTCGCTCATGTCGACGTAGTCCTCACCACCGCAGAGGTAGGTGAGAAGGGAGATCGTGAGGAGGTCGGAGATTGAGTAGATGCAGCGCGCCGTCACGCGGTGATCGGGGAAATCCGCAAAGATTTGATAGGTTGTCGCCATTGATTCAATACTTGTTAGTAAGTATTAAAGTTACTTAATATCAATGACATATGCAACTCTTCGAGAGGCTTTATACGACTTTTTTACACACAATGCTCCACTTGTTTCCGCCGGCGGTTATTATAGTAGTGAAGATGTCTTCACCGCATTATCGTATGCAAAAGGAAGGAGGTTTTTTGATGCGGTTGCCCTGACTCATAACCAAGGAGAGTCGATGAGAAAGAAAAAGTAATATCTTTGCAATTATGCTGCTGCCTGTTTGCAAGCAAACAGAGACTGCTCTTTGAAAGCCCTGCCCTCTTCGAGGGGGGGCAATATCGTAAGAATGGGGGTCAATATCGTAAGAATGCACGCTTACAAAGTAAACACTTACATCTTTCATTCCGTTCCATCATAGTTTCAGAGCACGAGGAGGGTTCTCAAATTAGCCAAGGATCTTCTTTGCTAGGGCGTTGACGGCGTCCACGTCGATTGGTTTGAGAATGATTTCTTCTGGCTCCAGGTCCAGGAGGAACTGCATGTAGTTGGGGAGAGTGAGCAGCTGTCCTTCCCGGCCGACATTGTAGTCGCCGAATTTGATGATGTGTTTCACATGGTATTTGTCCGCATGCTTCAAGACAGTCTGGACGCTCTTGGCCTGGGCCGTTTTGGCCTTCACCTCAAGTGGCACACATTCGCCTTTCATCCGGACGAGGAAGTCCAGCTCAAGGCCAGAGTCCTTCAGGAAGTAGTACAGGCTTTGCTGCTTCTTGTGAAGAGTGTCTGCCATCAGATTCTCGAAGATGGCGCCTTTGAATCCTCCCAGGTTGCCCTGCAGGATATCCGCCCTGGTCCCAGGGCCCAGCATCTCGATGAGCAAACCGATATCTGCCGTGTAAACCTTGAACACATTGTCTTTGGCATTGCCTTCCATCGGGAGACCGGTGATATCGGTATTGTAGCAGCGGCAGATAATGCCGGCGTCTTCCAGCCACTGAAGAGAGCCAAGATAGGTTTCACCTCGTCCGCCGGGCTTAACCTTGCAGTATTGGAATTTCTTGTTCTCCTTGGCCAGCTGCTTGGGGATGGAATTGAAGCACTCGCGGATATGGGGCTTGTCTTTGTCCGGAGCATACTTGACCATATCGTCGCGGTACTCCATCAAGATACCCTTGTATTCCTCACTGACGGCGTTCATATTATTGGTGGTCAGGAATGCGTTGATGGGGGCGGGGAGACCACCGATAGCGATATAGAGGTTCAGATACTGCCTCATGGCCACGTGGATTCCTTCCGGAACCGGCGTTTCCTCCGTGTAGAACTTCCGGAGAGCCTCGATGACATCCGGATTCATACCGTTGGCCCAGAGGAACTCCTCGAAGTCCAGCGGGTACATCTCGATGATGTCCTCGCTGCCTACAGGAACAGAGTTGATTCCCAGATCTTTCTTCTGAACCATCTTGCGACGCCGTTTCTTGAGCTCATCGCCGTAGCCCTGGACGCCCAGCAGGGAGCCAGTGGCAATCACGTCAAAGCGGCCGTCCTCTTTGAAGAACTTGAGCGAAGTCCTGGCCTCGGGGCATTCCTGGATTTCATCAAAGATCAGGCAGGTCTCTTCGGGGATGAACTTGACGCCCTTGATCTGCGCCGACAAGTTGAGCAGAATGCTGTCCACATCCTTTGATCCGACGAAGGCATTGATTCGCTCCGGCTGCTTGATGAAGTTCATGTAGACGACATTCTTGTAGTTCTGCTCAGCGAAGTGCCGTGAGATATATGTTTTACCGCACTGGCGGATACCCATTATTACCAGAGGCTTGTGCCCAGGCTTGTTTTTCCACGCAATGAGATCGTCTTCAATTTTCCTTTTCAGCATAGTATGACACTTTATCTGGAAGCAAAAATACACTTTTTTCAACGACTTCTCAAATACCCATCGTAATTTTTCTAACGACTTTTCGGCAGTTAGCCGTAATTTTTCCAACGAGTTTTGCCGGACTTGTACCGGACATAATAGAAAGGCCAGCATGATAATGCACTGCGCGCGAGAAGTAGACGCTGGCCTTTCCTATTTAGAGTGGGATAAGTTGGACAAGATTTACAAGTCTTTTTCCTTTATTTATCTCGTATAGCCTTAAGTTGTTCCATTATAGGTTCAATTATTTCGGGTATCGAAGTGGTAATTGGGATATGAGCACTTATCCGATACTTCTCTGGCACATCGTACCCATCAAATACGGACAATCCTTTGCGTTGGAGAAATTCTTTCACGTTGTTGTATGAATCCAGTTTTGAAACATCTCTGTCCGAAGGCGCCCAAAAGAGTACATTATATGTCCGAGTATCGCACCAGACATCCATCTTGAAATACATTCCGTCGATTATACACTCTTCGAAGACAGTGTCTGTCTCACGATATATCCATACTTTTGTGAAAGGATAACAACGTTCTGAGTATACGTCGAAGATGCGCTGAGCAAGGTACTTCGGCAAGTCATTCATCATCGATACGAAAGAGTTCGCGGTGTCCAGATGATCGTCGGATAAAAGATAATTGTACAGTTTGTCAAAAGAAATCTTGTCCATATTGAAATTGCTAATTTTCTTGATTAGATAGATATACTGCCTTAGAGTTGATGCGACATCTTCATTTTCGCACAGTGAGGCAAGAGGTGTCAGCCAATCCGTTGTCAAACTTAATTCATGAATGTCGGATACTGCCGGAATGACGACAACTTTTTGCAGCCAACGATAATCGTCCTCTTTCCATGTTGATTTGTCCGGAGTCTTGTATTTGAGCATCGGAAGGTATATTGCAGCATCAATTGTATAACCTTGTTCTTCGAGAATATCACAATATCGCGGGATCTGGCGGTCCATATCTCCGGCGTTGTTCATCTTGTTCTCAACAAGAATGGCATGTTTAGAATAGTCATCCCTAATTAAGATATCAATACGCCCCTGTTCCCTTACGACCGTCGCATCTTCATAATACTCCGCACTTATCTGCCAACCTGTCCGCTTGATGACTAAATTCACAAGTAACTCAATTCCTAGAAGACCCATGCCGTGATTTTGAACGGGATCTAGGAAGAATGCAATCAAGTCGCTATGGAAGTTCTCCCTATAATAAAGGCTGGAGATAATCTCAAAAACGGTAAACGCTTTGCTTTTATTGACCTGCTCGATAGTCGAACTGTGTTCAGCCAGGAGACTCTTCAAAGACCTGTCGCATAATAAATCCTCATAGCATGATTGGCGTTCATTTAGAAATGAGCCCCAGTCGTTTACTAGAGATGTAAAGTGCAAATAATCCATTATTTGAAAGCCGTTGTACTTGCTTAAAACACAAAGATACGGTTTTTATCTGCATTCAGTGTTATGAATTGACGCGGATTTGGAAAGTAAAAAAAAGACTGAAGCTGTGTTAATTTTGATATTCTTGAAAATAGAATCCAGATATGAGGACAAACATACATTGATTATTTGTAATTGTAACTATTTGTTAATCAGATATATAATCACTTCCCGATGCAGAACCTCTCAAAGATATTCCCAAGGACTTCGTCGGGGGTGACTTCGCCGAGGATGGAGGAGAGGTGGTGGAGGGCTTGGCGGAGGTCTTCGGAGAGGAGGTCGGGGGTTTGGGAGGTGGTTAGGGAGGATCTTACTTTCTCCAGGGATGCGGCGGCGCTCATCAGGGACTGGTAGTGGCGTAGATTGGTCACTATTGTCTGGCCAGAATCCAAAGTGGTGGTCTTTGGAGAGTCTGAGAGGAGGGTGCGCAGTGTGTCAAGGCCGAAACCGGTTTTGGCGGAAATGTATAACTTAGTCACCTTTTCGTCAGGCGATGAAACAGTATTGTTTAATAGGCTAACATTTATGTTAGAGCCTAAAACGTCCACTTTGTTCAGAAGGACTATCAGTTTTTGCGACTTTACGTCCAGGTTATTCACTATGTCAGAAATCGAATGTTCGTTTTCCTCTTCCGGGACGGTCACGTCCAGTAGAGCCAGGACGATTTCGGCCTCGCTCATCTTCTTGTAGGATCTGGAAATGCCTATTTTCTCGACTTCGTCCTGGGTGGTGCGCAGACCGGCGGTGTCTATGAAGCGGAAGAGGTGGCCGCCTATGGTCATCGTCTCCTCCACGGTGTCGCGGGTGGTGCCGGCGATGTCGGAGACTATGGCGCGGTCATCACCTACCAGGGCGTTCAGAAGGGTGCTTTTGCCGGCGTTGACGGCTCCGACAATGGCGACCGGAACACCGTTGCGAAGGGCGTTGCCGTAGCGGAAGGAGTCTGTCAGCGAATGAATATGCCTGAGCGCGCCGTCCAGCAGGGCTGACAGTTCCCGGCGGCTGGCGAACTCGACATCTTCCTCGCTGAAATCCAGCTCCAGCTCCAATAGGGAGGTCATTTTCAGAAGTTCGTCGCGGAGGGTTTTCAGTTCTTTAGAGAAACCGCCCTTAAGCTGGCTGTAGGCGACCCTGTGGGCGGCGGCGTTCTGGGATGAGATCACGTCGGCAACGGCCTCGGCCTGTGCCAGATCCATCTTGCCGTTCACGAAGGCCCTTTGGGTGAACTCGCCTGGACCGGCCATGCGGGCTCCGGAGTCCACCAGGCGCTGAAGAAGCCTTTCGACAACGAACTTGGAGGAGTGGCAGGAGATCTCTACGGAGTCTTCGCCGGTGTAGGAGTGCGGAGACCTGAAGACGCTGACAAGGACAGTGTCCAGATCTGTGCCGTCGGCTTCGAGCGCTACTCCATATCGCAGCTTGTAACCTTCTGTTTCAGAGATGGTGGATCCTTTGCAGGATACTACCTTGTCGGCAATCCGGAAGGAGTCTTTTCCGCTCATGCGGATGATGGCTATGGCGCCGGTTCCAGGGACGGTGGCCGGGGCGCAGATGGTATCTTCGATGTTCAACATTGTTCCTGTCAATTATATTGCCGGTCACTTCGAGGCGACCCGGCGCCCAAAATAATCTCCCTCGAATCCGCCGCCCGAAGGCATCTCTTCGAGGAAACCTCGGCAACCAAGGCAACCGAGGCAACCAAGGTAAAATCTATCTTCGAGGCAACCGAGGCGACCTGCAAATTTATCAACATTCGCCAACATATTCAAGGATAAGAGCCGCGAATTTATATTCATTGAATATTTTGCCGCTTATTCCCATTTTTTTGTTTAAATTTGCAGTACAAACGAACTTCCAGATGCTTGGTGTGATTTCAATTCCTTTAAGCGGCAGTGCGTCCAAGGATGCACAGAGGGGATGTTCTTTTGATTATTCAGACTTTCACCGACCATTTCATCACTGTTTGAGATGGTCGTTTTTTCTTCCTGACCGTGAGAGGGGAGAGCGTGGGTGCACCCGGAAGACCGGCGGCACGGGGACGGCAAATGCCGGAAAGCCCTCCCGGAGCCGGCTGGAAAGATGGAACCAAATGGAAGCAAAGAGTTTAAGTTTACTATAAGTCAGATTTATTGGCAAGGAAATGAAACCAAGAAAAGGAGCGACATTAAAGTTGGAGAACGGGATCGAGTTCCGCGGATTCTCCTTTGGCTATGACGGGCCGTGCGACGGCGAGGTTGTCTTCTCGACGGCGATGGTCGGCTATCCGGAAAGTTTGACAGACCCTTCGTACTCCGGGCAGATTCTCTGCGTAACCTATCCTTTGATAGGTAATTACGGCGTACCACAGGAAGGAACGGACGAACTGGGAATATCCCGGAACTTCGAGTCAGAGAAGATCTGGGTAAGGGGAGTCGTGATCAGCGACTATTCCTTCGACTACAGCCACTGGGACGCGGTCAAGAGCCTCGACGAATGGCTTAAGGAGCAGAGGATTCCGGGAATATTCGGGATCGACACCCGCGCCGTCACGCAACTTCTGCGCGAGAAGGGCTCGATGCTCGGAATGATCGTTCCGGACGGCGTGGAGAAGGATTTCCCGATCGACGACCCGAACCTCGCCAACCAGATCGCCATCGTCAGCTGCAAGGATGTGATTGAATATGGCGGCGGCTCCAAGACAGTCGTGATGGTTGACTGTGGCGTGAAGCACAACATCCTCAGATGCTTCATGGAAAGGGGTGTGAAGGTGGTCAGAGTGCCTTGGGACTACGATTTCAACAAGCTCGACTACGACGGGCTGTTCATCTCCAACGGGCCTGGCAACCCGCAGTTCTGCAACGTCACGGTCGCCAACCTTCGCAAGGCGATGGAAGGCGACAAGCCGATTTTCGGAATATGCATGGGCAACCAGCTGCTCGCCAGAGCCGGCGGGGCCAACACCTATAAATTGAAGTACGGGCACCGCAGCCATAACCAGCCTGTCCGCATGGTCGGCACGAACCGCTGCTTCATCACCTCGCAGAACCACGGATTCGCCGTGGACGACAAGACTCTCGGTGCTGACTGGGAGCCTTGGTTCGTCAACATGAACGACGGCACCAACGAAGGCATCCGTCACAAGACCAAGCCTTTCTGCTCGGTTCAGTTCCATCCGGAGGCCTCCAGCGGCCCGACCGACACCAATTTCCTGTTCGACGAGTTCATCAGCAAGCTGTAATCCAGAGAAAGTCATGAAAAACACCAACATAAAGAAAGTCCTGATCCTCGGATCGGGCGCGCTCAAGATCGGTCAGGCCGGAGAGTTCGACTATTCCGGCTCACAGGCTTTGAAGGCCCTGCGCGAGGAGGGCATCGAGACAGTCCTGATCAATCCTAACATCGCCACAGTGCAGACCTCCGAGGGAGTGGCCGACAAGATCTACTTCCTGCCTGTCACTCCGTTCTTCGTGGAGAAGGTCATCGCCAAGGAGCAGCCTCAGGGCATTCTCCTCTCGTTCGGTGGTCAGACCGCCCTTAACTGCGGCGTGGAGCTGTACGAGAACGGCATCCTTGACAAGTACAAAGTTCAGGTGCTTGGGACTCCTGTCCAGGCGATCATGGACACGGAGGACCGTGACCTCTTCATCAAGAAACTGGACGAGATAGGAGTGAAGACCATCAAGTCGCACCCGGCGTCCAACATCGAGGAGGCCCGCAAAGCCGCCCATGAACTCGGATTCCCGCTCATCGTGCGCGCGGCTTACGCCCTTGGCGGACTCGGTTCCGGTTTCTGCGACAACGAGGAGCAGCTTGACGAACTCTGCGAAAAGGCATTCTCATTCTCGCCGCAAGTACTTGTCGAAAAGTCACTTAAAGGCTGGAAGGAGATTGAATATGAAGTTGTCCGCGACCGCTATGACAACTGTGTCACTGTCTGCAATATGGAGAACTTCGACCCGCTCGGAATCCACACCGGAGAGAGCATCGTCGTGGCTCCGTCCCAGACCCTGTCCAACAATGACTACTACTTCCTGCGCGAGCTTTCCATCAGGATTGTCCGCCACATCGGGATAGTGGGCGAGTGCAACGTGCAGTTCGCCTTCGACCCGTACGCTATGGACTACCGTGTGATCGAGGTGAACGCCCGCCTGAGCCGCTCCTCTGCGCTTGCCTCCAAGGCCACCGGCTATCCGCTCGCCTTCGTGGCCGCCAAACTCGGTCTCGGCTACGGCCTGTTCGACCTCAAGAACTCCGTGACCAAGACCACTCCGGCCTTCTTCGAGCCGGCGCTTGACTACATTGTCTGCAAGATTCCTCGCTGGGATCTCAGCAAGTTCCACGGTGTCTCCCGCAAGATCGGTTCTTCGATGAAGTCCGTGGGCGAGGTGATGGCCATCGGGCGCAGTTTCGAGGAGGCCATCCAGAAAGGCCTCAGGATGATCGGCCAGGGGGCGCACGGCTTCGTGGGCAACAAGGAGTTCCAGGTCGCCGACTTGGAGGAGGCTCTCCGGGAGCCGACCGACAAACGCATCTTCGTGATCTCCAAGGCTATGCGCGCCGGCTACACGGTAGATCAGATCCACGACCTCACCAAGATCGACAAATGGTTCCTCAATAAGCTGGAGAACATCGTGAAGACCTACGAGGACATGAACTCCTACGACACTCTTGAGGACATGCCGGTGGAGCTCCTGCGCCTTGCCAAGCAGGAGGGCTTCTCCGATTTTCAGATCCAGAGAGCCATCTGGAAGGACAAAGGAACCTCGACAGCCAACATGGATGTTGTCCGTGAACATCGAAAATCACACGGCATCGTCCCTGTCGTGAAGCAGATAGACACCCTCGCCGCCGAATTCCCGGCACAGACGAACTACCTCTACCTGACCTACAACGGCACGAAGAGTGACATTGAATATGAGCGTGACGGCAAGTCGGTGATTGTCCTCGGTTCGGGAGCCTACAGGATCGGTTCGTCCGTGGAATTCGACTGGTGTTCCGTAACCTGCCTCCAGACCATCCAGAAGCAGGGCTACAGGGGAGTGCTGATCAACTACAACCCGGAGACGGTCTCCACCGACTACGACATGTGCGACAGGCTCTATTTCGACGAGCTCACCTTCGAGAGGGTGATGGACATCATCGACCTTGAGACCCCGCACGGAGTCGTTGTCTCCGTGGGCGGCCAGATTCCTAACAATCTCGCCCTCAAGCTTCACAAGCACAACGTTCCGATTCTTGGCACCTCCGCCGAGGACATCGACAAGGCCGAGGACCGCCACAAATTCTCCAGCATCGTGGACAACCTCGGGGTTGACCAGCCGGAATGGAGCGAGCTCACGACCATCGACGAGGTGGACAATTTCATCAGGAAGGTTGGCTTCCCTGTGCTGGTGAGACCGTCGTACGTGCTTTCCGGCGCCGCTATGAATGTCTGCCACGACGAGGAGAAGCTCCGTCACTTCCTAAGCCTGGCGGCGGAAGTCTCCCAGGAGCATCCTGTCGTGATCAGCAAATTCTACACCCGCAGCAAGGAGATAGAGTTCGACGCGGTGGCCGACAATGGTGAGATCCTTGCCTACGCCATCTCGGAGCACATTGAATATGCCGGTGTCCATTCCGGGGACGCCACGATCCAGTTCCCTCCGCAGAAGCTTTACGTGGAGACCGTCCGCAGGATCAAGAAGATCGCCCGCGCGATTGCCGGCGCGCTCAGCATCTCCGGACCGTTCAACATCCAGTTCCTAGCCAGAGAGAACGCCATCAAGGTCATCGAGTGTAACCTTCGCGCTTCCAGAAGCTTCCCGTTCGTGTCCAAGGTTCTGAAGATCGATTTCATCGAGCTTGCCACCAAGGTCATGCTGGGACTTCATCCAGCCGCCCCACAAAAGAGTGCCTTCGACCTTGACTATGTAGGTGTCAAGTCCTCACAGTTCTCCTTCGCGAGGCTTGAGGAGGCTGACCCGATGCTCGGCGTGGACATGTCCTCGACCGGTGAGGTAGGCTGCCTTGGCGATGACCTTAATGAGGCTTTGCTGAAATCAGTGCTTTCAGTCGGCCAAAGGATTCCGGAGAAGAGGGTTCTGCTCTCGACCGGTGATCCGCTCCAGAAGGCTGATATGCTGAGGGCCTGCCGACTTCTCGTCGAGAAAGGTTACGAGCTTTACGCAACAGGCGGCACGTACAAGTATCTTGTCGAGAACAGTGTCCCGGCTACGAAGGTGCTCTGGCCAAGCGAGTGTGACAATCCTAATTTCAAGGGACGATTCAAACCAGCTTTGGAAATGATTCAGAACAAAGAGGTTGATATGGTGATCAATATCCCGAAAAACTTCTCGGCTCTGGAACTTTCCAACGGCTACCAGATCAGAAGGGCAGCCATAGACTTCAACGTCACCCTCTTCACGAATGCCCGCCTCGCCACCGCCTTCATCCGCGCTTTCTGCTCCACCAGCATAAACGACATCCAAATCAAGTCCTGGGATCAGTATTGATTCTATGATATGATTCAACAGAATGGCAGTTACCTCCAGCGATCCTCCCCACTCCGTGGGTCCCCTCCCTCTTCGGGAGCCAAAGTCGCTTGCGGCAACTGCCATTCTGTTGAATAAGTGTATTATCTGATTAATTTGAAAGCCGTTTTAATTTGTTTATCAGAAGTTTTTTGCCTCAAGTAATATCACAAACAAATAATAGCGATGATTTGTTCAATCAGTTCCTTTTAGCGGAATGTTTGGTGCGGCAGACTATGGCCGCCCGTGGCCATATGAACGGGTGGCCCGCCGTAGGCGGGACGGGATGGAGCGCGCAGCGCGGAAGTCTGCCGCATCAAATATTCCGCTATGGAAACAATTCAAAAAAACAAAAGGCGACTGAAGATATTCAATCACCTTTATTCATATATTCCTTAATCTATTAGAACGAGTCGTAGAATTTGGCGTCACGAGGGGTGACCTTGTTCATGTTCTCAAGGAGCATGTCGTTGGTCTTGTACTCGTCCATCAGCTGAAGCATGAAATTCATCGCTTCGGTAGGATTCATGTCAGCGAGCAGCTTGCGCAGGATCCAGATCCTGTTGGCCGCCTCACGGCTGTAAAGGAGATCGTCACGGCGGGTGCTGGAAAGAACCACGTTCACGGCAGGGAATATACGCCTGTTGGCCAAGGTCCTGTCAAGCTGAAGCTCCATGTTGCCGGTGCCTTTGAACTCCTCGAAGATGACATCATCCATCTTGGAGCCGGTCTCCGTCAACGCTGTGGCAAGAATCGTCAGCGAGCCGCCACCCTCGATGTTACGCGCCGCACCGAAGAAACGTTTAGGCTTCTGGAGCGCGTTAGCGTCCACACCACCGGTCAGAACCTTGCCGGAAGCCGGCTGCACGGTGTTGTACGCACGGGCCAGACGAGTGATCGAGTCAAGAAGGATCACAACATCGTGACCGCACTCCACCAGTCTGCGAGCCTTCTCCAGAACCATATTCGCAACCTTCACGTGCCTTTCCGCCGGCTCGTCGAAAGTCGAGGCCACAACCTCGGCCTTCACGCTGCGGCTCATGTCCGTCACCTCCTCAGGACGCTCGTCAATCAGAAGCACGATCTCGTAGACCTCAGGATGATTGTCCGCGATGGCGTTGGCTATGGACTTCAGGAGCATGGTCTTACCGGTCTTCGGCTGTGACACGATCAGACCGCGCTGACCCTTGCCGATAGGAGTGAACATGTCCACGATACGGCAGGACGGATCACTCTGGTGACCATGACCGAGAAGGTTGAACTTCTCCTCCGGGAACAGCGGAGTAAGGAAATCGAACGGAACCCTGTCACGGATGTAGTCCGGAGTGCGACCGTTGATGAAGTTGATCTTCACGAGAGGGAAGTACTTGTCACCCTCCTTAGGAGGACGGATCTCACCTGTCACGGTGTCGCCTGACTTAAGGGCGTTGTTCTTTATCTGGCTCTGGCTGACATAGATGTCATCCGGAGAGTTCAGGTAGTTGTAGTCGGAAGAGCGGAGGAAACCATAGCCGTCAGGCATGATCTCGAGAACACCCGTCGCCTCGACCGTACCCTCGAACTCAATCTCGGGAGTCCTTGCCCTCTGATTAGGATTCTGGAAATTCTGCGGCTTCTGCTGGGCGTTCGGATTCTGACCCTGGAACTTATTCTTCTGTTTCTTGCGGTTCACATCAGTCTGGGCCGCCGGATCATCCTTCAGATCATCGAACAACTGATGGATGAACTCCTTGCCATTCACAGGCTTGTCGAAAGCCTCGTCAGCCGCGGCCTCGGGAGAGGCAACCTGTCCTTCCACGGCAGCGCCCACAGCCGGAACCTGCTCCGCGATTTTTTCCTCAGCCTTCGCCTTGACAGCCACATTCTTCTCGGCAGCCTTGTCCTGCTCCGGGGTCTCGGCAGCGGACTTCGGCTTGCGCCCGCGCTTCTTAGGAGCCGGCTTGGCCTCCTGTTCCTGAACAGGATTCTCCTCTTTCACTACCTCCTTGCGCTCCGGCTTGACCTCTTTCTCCTTCTTGGCCGGAGCCTGTTTCTCCTCGGCCTTCTTCTCTTCCTTGACAGCCGGTTTGGCCTGCTCCGGAAGATTGCTCTTGCGCGGTCTGCCACGCTTGCCCTTAGGTTTCTCTATCGGTTCCTGCGAAGCGGCAGTAGCCTGGGCATCCAATATCGCATAAGACAGATTCTCGTCTGTCAATTTCTTAATGTTCTTGATCTGAAGCCCTTCTGCTATCGTTTCAAGTTGCTCTCTACCCATCTGAGAGAGTTCAAATAATTTGTAAGGCATAAAATTAAAATGATTCCGGACATACATTCCGGACTGTTTTTCAGAAATGTTTGTGGATAAAGCCATTAGGCGGTACCTAATTTTCGGCACGCAAATATAGGGTTTTTATTGTAATAATCCAAACTATTTGTCCCAATAACTCGTGCTTTTCTTAAACCTGAGCAGATCGGCAAGCGCCGCCGCGTTCGCCGAGATCAGGAATGAATATGACTGGTACATTCCCGAAGGCACCCAGGACACCGAGATGTTGAAACAATGCAGGTCGTATCTGAAAGAGAACTGCGTGGTGGTCATCTTCATGGCCGTGAAATCCCAGCCGGACTGAGCCTGGACAGACATTTTAGGAGTCAGCTGAATGTTTCCCTGGACACCGAGCGTCTGCGTGTAGTTGTCCTTTTTCCGGAGCTGGTCATTGATGAACTCGTAGGTGCGGTTCATCGAGAAGTTATAGTTGAAGTTGACGCTCCACGGCACGTTAGGGTTGGTGTAGTACAGCCAGCCTCCGGGAATATATTCACCGGTGATCGGGTGGTAGTATATTCTTCTGTAATAGTCCGCAGCGTTGCCGGAATCGCCGCCGCCGCTCTTCGAGCCGTCGTTGCCCTTGACGGTTCCTTTGCCAGACAATGAATATGACAGCGAACCGCTCACGTTGGTCAGCCTGAGAGGGACGCCGGTCTCCAAGATGTTGTACCTGTTGACCCTCTTTCCCTTCCCGTCAATCGCGTAAGGATCGAAGTTCATGTTGCCGTTGATTCCAAGCTTGCCGAAGACGGAGGTGGACATCGAGACTCCCACGTTATTCATCTTCAATGAGTCAGCAAGGAAATTGTAGCCCGTGGTGAGATTCAGCTGGTCGAGGATCTTCACCTTCTTTGTCCCGGTGCCGGTCGTGTCCTTCATGTCCCTGACCTTGGCCTCAAGGTTGTTGCCGATCGAGAGGCTCATGGTCGCGGACTTTCCCTTTCCAGGCGCGGAGTTGATCTGCCCCTGGTAGATGTTGTAGTCGTATGACTTCTGGACTCCGAGAGTGTCCACATAGTTGAGCGTACGCCATCCGTTGAACGCCTTGCCTTTCTCCGGACTGAAGCTCATGCTGACACTCGGTGAGATCACATGCCTTACGGCCTGTACTTTGTGGAACTTGCCGAAATCATACATACCGTACAGCCGGGTGCTCATCGAGACTGATCCGGAATAGTTGTGTGTGGTCCCGAAATGGCCGAACTGCTTTCCCATCTCCATCTTCACGCTGTTGGTCTCGCGGTCGAAATAGGCCTCGCTCTTGCGGAAGAACCAGTTCATGCCGTAGCTCACGCTCGGAGCGACATTAAGGTACTTCAAAAGAGTGAAATCCGGAAGCTTGATGGAGAAGTTGTGGGTCATGCCGTTTTGGAACTTGTCCAGGAAACCAGGCTCGCCGAACTCCGACGCCTTGAAATTGATCTTGTTCTGCAGGGAAGTGTTGTAGCCCAGCGCGAATTTCTCGTAGATGCGTTCCTTGCCGACCCTGTTCTTTATCTTGAACGGGTAGAAAGTCGACACCGAGAAAGTAATGTTAGGAAGCGTGAATGAATATGAGCTGTCCCTTGAGTTCTGGCTATGCAGCGCGTTCACCGAAAGGTTGAACTTGCCGTTCCAGTTCTTTGAATACGAGATGGATGAGGAGATCTGGTTCTGGAGCGCCTCTGACACGGAATGCGAGTTGTAGCGGCTGTTGGACGGGCTGGAAAAGTTCACCGAGGCGGAGAACGATGTCCCGGGATGTGCCTTGGAATCCTGCGAGTGAGACCATCTCACACCGAAGTTCTTGCTCTGGAAGAAGTCCGTGCTGCCTTTCTCGCCGGTCTGGTCGACCGAGTAGTTGATGGCCAGGTTGCCGTTGAACTTGTACTTGACCATGTACCTTGAGTTAAGGTTGGCCGCCCAGGAACCCAATGTGTAGTAGTCGCCGGTAAGGGACATGTCGAAGTAATCGCCGAGAACGAAGTACATTCCCGCGTCCCGGAGATAGAAACCACGGGCGTTCTCCTCTCCGAAGGACGGCATGAGAAGTCCCGTCGCCCTGTCAGGACGCTTCGGGATGAATCCGAACGGGATGCCGATCGGAAGGTCAACATCCTCGACCACAAGATGCGCCGGGCCGAAGACCGTCTTCTGGGAAGGCTTCGTCACCACCTTGGCGGAGGACAGTTTAAGATAGTAGTGGGGATGCTCAAGATCGCAGACTGTGTACTTTCCCTTGGTGATGTTGATGGATCTGTCCGGCATCATCTTGATGTTCTTTCCGTGAAGTATGCCGTCATCCTCCCTGGTGATCATGTTGGTGATCCTGGCCTTTCTCGTGTTGAAATTGTAGCGGATCTCCTCCATGCTGAAAGTCTGCTTGCCCTGCGTCATCTCCGGCTGCCCCTTCCACTCGCGGGAAAGGCTGTCGTAAGTACCTCTGGCATAGACCGTCCCCGTGGCCATGTCATATTCCATGTAGTCTGCCTTCAGCTTGATGTTCTCATAGGAGACTTCAACCTCGCCCCAGTAGTACATCTTGCGCTGGCCGTTGGAGAAATCCTGCCGGATGGAATCCTTCGCTCCCGAGAAAGCCGGCCTGGTGAGCGAACTCTTCTCCAGAAGCGACAGTGAGTCAGCCCTTGAGGTGGAGTCCGCCCTTCTAAGGGAATCACGTCTGGACGCCGTAGAATCGAGGCCGGCCCTCAAGGTGTCGATGCCCTCCGGCCTTTGCGGACTAATGGCGGTGTCGATGACCACAGCCTCCTCGGACTGCGACACGTCATGAGACACAGCAGCCTTGGCAAGGTTCCTGTTCCTCCTCACATCCTGGCCGAACATCGTCAGACCTGTCAGCGCCACAAGCGCCGAAACGAGAATAATATTATATGTATGCTTCTTGAATTGCAATTATTTTCTAAATTTGCAAAAGACAAATATACTACAATATTTTGGATTTATATCGCAATTTTCTTGCCGTACTGCTGACGGCGATCTCCATTTCCTCGACCGGATTCACTGCCTCGGCACAGAAACCGGCCCCGACCATCAAGTTGTCAACCGTTGTCATCGACCCGGGACATGGCGGCAAGGATGCCGGATGTGTCAGCCCCAGCGGGAAAACGAAGGAAAAGACGGTTGTCCTGGACATCGGCAAGAGGCTTGCGGCCAAGATAACCGCCGGCTATCCGGACATGAAAGTCATCATGACAAGGGATGACGACACTTTCGTCACTCTCCAGGGAAGGGCGGACATCGCCAACAGGAACGACGCCAATCTCTTCATCTCCATCCACGTGAACTCCGTGGACGGCAAGAGGAACGGTCCTAACGGCTACTCGATCCACATCCTCGGCCAGTACACGAGCAAGAACAAGGATCTGTACGCCGGCAACATGGACGTGGTGAGGCGCGAGAACTCTGTGATCAAGCTGGAGGACGACTACACCACACGTTACGAAGGCTTCGACCCCAACGATCCCGAATCCTACATATTCATGAACCTGATGCAGAACGCCTACCTTGAGCAGAGTTTCCGCTTCGCGCAGGAGGTGGACAGGAAGATGAAAGGCGGCGCCATCCAGCACAGCCGGGGAATATCCCAGGATCCCTTCTACGTCCTGTGGAGGACCGCCATGCCTTCCGTACTTGTCGAGTGCGGTTTCATGTCCAATTCCTCCGACCGGGAAGCGCTGATCACGGAGAAGGGGAGGGAGCGCATCGCGTCCGACCTTTACGCCGCATTCAGGAAGTACAAGAAGGAATATGACGGCTCGGAGGCCGTGAGCGTTCCGGAGAAAGAGACCGCGAGTGCCGCGGACAAACCGGAAGCGAAGGACTCCGTCCAGGCTGAGACACCTGCCGTGGACAAGTCAAGCGGACCTGCAGGCGATGAGCATCCGGTGTTCTACGGAACGCAGGTCCTTGTCTCGTCCAAGACAATGACCGGGAAGGATCCATTCTTTAAAGGGTATGACGTGAAAGTTGTGAAGGCCGGCCGGCTTTTCAAGTACATCACCGGCTGCTCCGCTGATCTTGACACGGCCAAGGAACTGAGCCGGAAGATAAGGCGCGATTTCAAGGATTCCTTCCTTGTGAAAGTAGAGAACGAAACCACCGAGATTGTCAGATAAACGGTGGTTCGTGCTAATACTCATCGACTTAAAATTCACCTGTGACTATTGTTGAATAATTCTAAATTATAACTTGCCTTGATATGAGCGGATTAAGAAAGTTCGTAGTTGTAAAATATTGAGTATCTGTGTATTAAATTATTTAATTATTTTTTCGCTTTCGGTATATACGGAAAATAAAAATCAAAAACAATACAAAAAAAGATTTTTTATTAAATATTTTTCCCCCACCTTTGCACAACGAAAAATGAGGGATCAATTACCAGTTTTCACGTAATTTTTTCATTTGAAGCAATGGTTGAATTGGATAGACATATTTCTGTCTGGAACGAGTGTCTGCGCATATTCGAACAGAACGTCGAGCCTAAGCAGTTCGAGGTCTGGTTCAAGACAATCGTCCCGGTTTCTCTGGAAGAGTCGACACTGACTGTTGAAGTGCCGACCGACTTCTTCAGAAGCTATCTTGAGGACGCCTTCCTTCCTATAATAAAGATGACGTTGAGAAGGGTGATCGGCCCCGAGGCTAGACTTCTCTACAAGATTCACCCGGTGCAGAAGGAGCGCGCGATGGTCTTCACCGCCGCGCACGGCAACGTGCCGGAGAACAAGCCTGTCTCGATCAACACTTTCCAGCCGTCCGGCAATCCGAGCCCGTTTGTGTTTCCGGGCATCAAGAAGCTGAAGATCAATCCAAGGCTGAATCCTGTCTACTGTTTCGACAATCTCATCAAGGGTGAGTGCAACAAGATGGGCTACAACGCCGGGATCAGCATCTCGGACAAGCCAGGCAAGACCCCGTTCAATCCTTTGTTCATTTTCGGAGGCCCCGGCCTGGGGAAGACCCATCTGGCCCAGGCGATCGGCATTGCCATCCACGAGGCCTACCCGGATCTTGTCGTCCTCTATGTGACCGGCAACGAATTCAGGACGCAGTACGTCAATGCCGTGAACGTCCAGAACAAGCTTACCGATTTCATGGCTTTCTACATGAGGATCGACGTGCTTATCATGGATGACATCCAGGAACTCATCGGGCCGGCCTCCCAGAACGCGTTCTTCAACATATTCAATCACCTCCACCAGTCCGGCAAGCAGCTGGTCTTCACATCCGACAGGGCCCCGGTGGATCTGATGAACTTCGAGGAGAGGCTTTTGTCGCGGTTCAAGTGGGGGCTCTCCATCGAGCTCTCCAAGCCTGATTACGACACGAGGCTGGCCATGCTTAAGTCAAGGTGCATCCGGGAGGGCGTCACTGTAAGCGACGATGTCCTTGATCTGCTGGCCAACAAGGTCAGGTCCAATTTCCGCGAGCTTGAAGGAGCGCTTATCTCCCTGATAGCCAATGCGACGCTTTGCCACGAGGAAGTCACGAAGGAACTTGCTGAGCAGGTAACCGGCAACATCGTGGGCGAAGACAAGAACGAACTCACCATCGACAAGGTGCAGGAGGTGGTCTGCGAGTATTTCAACATAACACGGGAAACGCTGATTTCCAAATCCAGGAAGAGGCAGATCGTGCAGGCGAGGCAGATCGCCATGTTCATGAGCAGAAATCACATCGGAGGATGCTCTCTGTCCACGATTGGTATGGAACTTGGAGGCAAAGACCACGCCACTGTGCTTCATGCATGCGCCACGGTGTCCGACCTGATGTCCACGGACAAGGCGTTCAGACAGTATGTGACTGACATCGAGAGGATGCTGGTGCCGGTGACGAGATAATAACAGCAACCAGATGTATTCAGAAAAAGTTCTCTCCATTTTCAAGGAGATCACCCGGATCCCGAGGGAATCCGGTCACGAAGAGCCTATGACAGCCTTTCTTCAGCGTTTTGCGGAGGAGAGGCATCTTGAGTGTAAAACCGACAAGACAAACAATGTCTGCATTGTCAAGGAAGCGAGCAAAGGCAAGGAGAATGTGCCTACACTCGTTCTCCAGGGACATCAGGACATGGTCTGCGAGAAAAGAAGCGGCGTGAGGCACGACTTCCTCAAGGATCCTATCGAATATGTAATCGAGGACGGCTGGATGATAGCCAAGGACACGACACTCGGAGCGGACGACGGCATCGGCGTCGCCGCAATGCTCGCCCTTCTTGACAGCGACCTTCCTATGGGTAGGATCGAGTGTGTGTTCACGATCTCGGAGGAGACCGGCATGGACGGGGCCTTCGGAATGGAGCCAGGATTCTTCACCGGCAGGACTCTCATCAACCTGGACTCCGAGGACGAGGGACAGATGTTCATCGGGTGCGCCGGCGGACTTGACACCACGGCGACATTCCACTACACCCAGGAGGACATAAAGGAAGGCTACAAGCCTGTAAGACTGGAGATCGGCGGTGCGATCGGCGGCCACAGCGGCGACGACATCAACAAGGGCAGGGTCAACACCATTCAGCAGATGGCGCGATTCCTCTACTCCGAGTCAGAGTACGGTCTTCAGCTGATCCTGGTCAAGGGAGGCAACAAGCCGAACGCGATCGCCAGGGAGTGCGAGGCGATCATCGCCGTTCCGGATGTGGATGCCACCATCAAGAGACTCAACGGGTTCGGCAATGATCTCAGGAATGAATATCTCAAGACGGATCCTGATGTCACGGTCAGTGGCGAGCCTTATCGATGCACCGAGAAACCGGTTGAGGGCGATGTCGCCAGGAAGCTGATAATGGCTTTGTTCGCCTGTCCGCACGGCGTGGAGACGATGAGCCAGGACATCCCGGGCCTTGTCGAGACCTCGACCAATCTGGCTGCTGTCAGAATGCACAGGCAGGGCGTGATAGAGGTGATCACGAGCCAGCGCAGCTCGACATCGTCCGCCCGCAGGATGATGGCCGCCAAGGTGGAGGCCAGTTTCGCGCTGGCAGGGGCCGACGTTGTCCACAGCGGTGAATATCCAGGCTGGAAACCTAATCTTGACTCCCACATCCTGCGCGTGTGCGTGGATTCCTACAAGAAGCTTTTCGGCCACGAGCCGGAGGTCAAGGCGATCCACGCCGGACTTGAGTGCGGGCTGTTCGGCGAGAAGTTCGGAGACCTGGACATGATCTCCTTCGGCCCGACGCTCCGCTTTGTCCACGCCCCGGGCGAGAAACTGGACCTCGCCTCTCTCGAGAAGTTCACCGAGCACCTCATTGATGTGGTCACCACATTTGAATAGTCATGGTAAGAATAGCACCGTCAATACTTTCCGGCAATTTTCTGAACCTTGAGCCGGACATCAGAATGGTCAACAAGAACGCCGACCTGATCCACATAGACGTGATGGACGGCTCGTTTGTTCCGAACATCTCTTTCGGATTCCCGGTCGTGGAGGCGATCGCGAAGGCCGTGACCGTGCCGATGGATGTCCATCTGATGATCGTCAATCCCGACAAGTACGTGGAAAGGTTCGCGAAGACAGGCGCGGAGATGATCAGTTTCCATCTTGAGGCCGCCGACCAGGCGGGCAAGGATCCCAGGGACATCATCGCCCAAATCAAGTCATTCGGAGTCAAGGCCGGTCTTGTGATCAACCCGGACATTCCGGTGGAAAGACTTTTCCCTTACATCGACGATGTGGACTTTTTCCTGATAATGTCAGTGTTCGCAGGCTTCGGCGGGCAGAAATTCATCCCGGAATCGATTGACAGGATCAAGACCCTGAAAGCGGAGATGGACAGAAGGGGAGTAGTGAAGGACATCGAGGTGGACGGAGGCGTGTCCGCCTCCAACGCCCACATCCTGGCCGAGGCCGGTGCCACGATACTCGTCGCCGGCAGTTCCGTATTCAAGGCGGAATCCCCTGCAAAAGCTATTAGCGAGCTTCGTTAGATAACATAACTTATTTCCTTGAAGGCGAACTCCATACGTTCGCCTTTTTCTGTTTCCGTACGTAGGAGTCCAGAGTCTGTCACACCGATGATTCTGGCCTTTATCGGCTGGCCGGTCGCGCAGATGACATATTCATTGAACACACCGAAGCGGAAAAGTCTGCTGACATATTCATCATAGTTGTCCGGCGCGGCCATTCTTTTCCTGACGCACTCGCACAGTTTCTCCAGTTCCCGCCGCAGAGCATATTCCTTTCCGGTCAGGATCGTCATCGAGACCGGGTTCACCAGTTGGGGAGGGAAGTCTTTCTGATTGACGTTCAGTCCTATTCCGATCACGCTCGTGCTGACAAAGTCTCCTTTCAGCGTGTTCTCGATGAGCATCCCGCAGATCTTCCGGTTTCTGACATAGATGTCGTTAGGCCATTTGACGCTGCTCTCGATCCCTTCAGAATCCAGGTAGTCCACAACGCCGAGAGTCGCCGCCTCCGTGATGCGGAACTGCCTGTTGGCCGGCAGATCGGGGAATCCGTCGCCCCCGAACCTGGCGACCATCGAGAATGTCAGGTTCTCTCCGGCATGGGTAAGCCACGAGTTCCCCCGCTGGCCGCGCCCGCTTGTCTGGTGCACGGCGGCCAAGACTGCCAGATTGTCAATGCTGTCGAGGCGTCTAATCGCCTCATTATTCGTGGAATCAACTTCTTCCATCCATTCTATGTCCACAACCTCTTTCATTGGTTCAGAATTTGTCGTATATTTGTATATTTGATTGGTAATGCAAAAATATAAAACATTCTTGATATGATTACACACGATCTGCGGGTTATGGCAGACGCTATGCTCGACAAGAAAGCCCAAAACGTCATTGACATAGACCTCAGGCCACTGGGAACGGCAATCACGGATCACTTCATGATCTGCAACGCTGATTCCACCACGAATGTCAACGCGATTGCAGACAACGTCATCAAAATGATGCGCGAGGAAGGCCGGAAGCCGATCCGTACCCAGGGTATGGAGAACAACTTCTGGATCATACTGGACTACGGTGACATTGTCGCACACATATTTCTCACGGAGTACCGTGAATTCTACAGGCTCGAAGACCTTTGGGCCGACGCGCCTCATAAGGAATACAAGCCGAGGCGTGTTCCGAAAACAAAAAAGACTGTGACAGATGCCGAATAATCAAGACAACAACCCCAGGCGTAAAGTCATCCGCGTGAGGTTCAACTTCTCATGGCTTTACCTTATCCTGATTCTGGGAATCGGCTGGCTTCTGCTCAACAACAGCGGAGCCAATCCTCAAAAGATCGAATGGGCCGAGGTCCAGGAGATGTTCCGCAGCGGGGACATCAAGGAGATCGATTTCATAAGGAATGACTTCAAGGGCAACATCACCGTCCGCCCTGACAGGCTGAACAAGTACGCCGACAAGTTCGGCGGAAAGGTTCCGCCAAGCTCGCCTCACTTCATATTCCTGGTGTCGGACAAGTTTGACGCCGAGAAGGAATTCGGAGAGTTGAACGCGGGCCTTCCGGCGGGAGAGAAGCAGGTCAAGATCGTCATGGAGAACGACAGCAGGATGTGGACCAGCATCCTTGAGTGGATCATATTCCCTGTCCTGTTGATCCTTATGTGGATCTGGATGTTCCGTGGCTTCAACAAGAACATGGGCGGAGGAGGAGCAGGCGGTCCGGGCGGTGTGTTCAACGTGGGCAAGTCCACCGGCAAGCTTGCCGACAAGGAAAAGGTGAACGTCACTTTCAAGGACGTGGCCGGCCTTTACGGCGCCAAGGAGGAGGTCATGGAGATCGTGGATTTCCTCAAGAACCCTCAGAAATACACCTCCCTCGGCGGAAAGATTCCTAAAGGAGCCCTCCTCGTAGGGCCTCCTGGCACTGGTAAGACATTGCTGGCCAAGGCCGTGGCCGGAGAGGCCAATGTGCCGTTCTTCTCGATCTCCGGTTCGGATTTCGTCGAGATGTTCGTGGGTGTCGGAGCCTCCAGGGTGAGGGATCTGTTCCGCCAGGCAAAGGAAAAGGCTCCATGCATCGTGTTCATCGACGAGATCGACGCGGTCGGCAGAGCCAGAGGCAAGAACGTCGGATTCTCATCCAATGATGAGCGCGAGAACACTCTGAACCAGCTGCTTACCGAGATGGACGGATTCGACACGAATTCCGGAGTGATAATCCTTGCGGCCACCAACAGGGCCGACATCCTTGACAAGGCGCTGCTTCGGGCCGGTCGTTTCGACCGTCAGATCCACGTTGACCTTCCTGAGCTTAAGGAAAGGGAAGAGATTTTCAAGGTGCACACACGCAATCTGAAGACGGCACAGGATTTCGATCTTGGATTCATGGCGCAGCACACTCCGGGCTTCTCCGGAGCGGACATTGCAAATGTCTGCAACGAGGCCGCCCTGACCGCCGCCAGAAAGGACAAGAAGGAGATTGACAGACAGGACTTCCTCGATGCTGTTGACAGGATCGTGGGTGGTCTTGAGCGCAAGGGCTCCATCATGACACCGGCTGAGAAGAAGACCACAGCCTATCATGAGGCCGGTCACGCCACTGTCGGATGGCTGCTGCCGTACTCTGATCCTGTGTTCAAGGTCAGCCTCATTCCGAGAGGAGACGCGCTCGGACTTACGTGGTACCTGCCGGACGAGAGGAAGATCCTCTCGAAGTCCTATCTCATGGACAAGATGTGCGCCCTGATCGGAGGCCGTGTTGCCGAGGAGATCATCAACGGCGAGCCGGCCACCGGCGCTCTCAATGATCTTGAGCGGCTGACCCGCATGGCCTACAACATGGTCCAGTACTATGGTATGAGCGAGAAAGTCGGCGAGATCTCATTCTATGACTCCACAGGCTCAAGAGGTTATGACCTCAGCAAGCCGTACAGCGAGAAGACCGCCGAGCTGATGGACCAGGAAGTCAAGGATCTTGTCAACGAGATCCACGACAGGACATTGAGGATCCTGACGGAGCACAAGGAAGGCTTCGTTCAGATGGCGCGCCTGCTGCTGGAGAAGGAGGTGATCTTCGCCGAGGACATCGAAAGGATCCTGGGGCCGAAGGTGAAGCCTGATGAGGCCGCCGAGGAGAAGACGGATAATGAACCGGAAAAAACCGCCACTGAAGATGAATAATGTAATTGTCAGATCGATTTCAGGCGTGGTCTTCATCCTTGCGATGTTGGCCTGCCTGATGTTCAACAAGTTCCTCTTCGCCGGAATGATCATATTCGTGATGTCGGTGATGCTTCTGGAGTTCTATCACATCACGATGGACGGCAGCTACACATTCTCCAAGATCCTGGCGATCCTGGCAGCCATCTTCCTTTTCGGAATATTGTTCGCCGTCTCATCCTATCATATTCCCATCAGATTTGTCGCATTCGCGATGATCCCTGTCTTCATCGTGATGATTAACTCGCTGTACGTCAAAGAGAAAGAGGAATATGGCAAGTTCTCCAACATCTACACGGGACTACTCTACATCGCCGTACCGATCGCCCTCTCGAACCTTATCGCGTTCGACAAGGCAGGAAACTTCAGCGGCAATCTGCTGCTCTGTTTCTTCATTATTATCTGGTGCTCCGATGTCGGGGCGTTCACATTCGGAATCTCCCTGGGAAAGATATTCCCGAAGAAACTGCTGCCTTCGGTCTCTCCCAAGAAAACCTGGATCGGCTTCTTCGGAGGGTTGGTCAGCTCCGTCCTCGCCGCCTACCTGCTTTTCCAGTTCGGACTCCTTCGTTTCCCATTGATGCATTGCCTGATTCTCTCCGTGATCATGTCGGTCACGGGAGTGTACGGGGATCTGTTTGAGTCTCAGTGGAAAAGAGTCTATGGAGTCAAGGACTCCGGCAAGATCATCCCTGGACACGGAGGCTTCCTGGACAGGTTTGACAGCACGCTTATGGCAATGCCTTCTGGAGCCATCTATCTTGCCATCTTTGATCTGCTATAATCAATAACACCGGACAATCTATTAATTGAACCACCATGAGAAAGATAATCGTTGACAAGGACTCACGAGTGACCATAGCCGCCAACTGGGCGATTACCGCCATCCTGATCGGATGCGCGGCATATTTCATAAAGAACCTGTTCATACTTACACCGATCATCCTGTTTCTGCTCGCTTTCGCGTTCTTCGTATTCTGGTTCCACCGGGTACCTGACAGGGACACGCCGGCGGGCGACACAAGGTTGGTCACCTCTGTCGCCGACGGAAAGATCGTGATCGTGGACAGGGTCTATGAGAAGGAGTATTTCAAGGATGACCGCATCCAGGTCTCGATCTACATGGATTTCTTCGATGTCCACACCAATTTCTGGCCGATGGACGGCGAGATCTCGTACTATAAGTACCATCCCGGGAAATACTGGCTCGCGTTCCTTCCGAAGGCTTCGGAGAAGAACGAGCACTCTTCAACAGTGATACGGAACGACCACGGGGAAGTGCTCTTCAAGCAGATCGCGGGTACCTTCGCCCGAAGGATTGTCTGCTACTCGAAGGAAGGCATGGCTGTCGAGAGAGGCAAGCAATGCGGCATCATCAAGTTCGGTTCAAGAATTGACATGTATTTCCCGCTTGACACCGACATAAAGGTAAAGGAAGGCGACTTCACAAGAGCCTGTGAGACAGTGATCGCTGAGCTTAAGTAGCTGACTGGTCCTTCTCTATCAGTTCCACAAGACGTTCGACGGCTTCCGTGTCCTGAATATGTCTCAGCACGGGAGTCTTTCCTTTATAGATGGTGACCTTGTGGTTGCCCTCGCCGACATAGCCCCAGTCCGCGTCGGCCATCTCACCAGGGCCGTTCACGATGCATCCCATCACGGCGATGACGATGTTCTTCAGATGGGAAGTCCTGGCCTTGACTTCTTCGAAAGCCGCCTGCAGATCGTACATCGTGCGCCCGCATCCTGGACAGGCGACATATTCTGGCTTATAGAAACGTCTTCTGCACGCCTGCAGCATCTCGTCGGTCAGGTAGGATCCGAGTCCGGAATCCTTGACGGAGACTTGCCGGCCATCGTCACCGACATAGGTACCGACAATTTCAAGATCATCCAACGTTCTGTCCATCAGCCTCTTTCCAAAATCACAGGCGACATCCATCAGCAGTGTCATCCGTGTGGGGGAGTCGTAGGTCGCCACGGCTTTCCTGCCGTCAAGAGCCACCGAGGTCATCGACGATGTGATCCTGCGGTCATATCTCTCCGCAAGATAGGCGGCCACCGGAATCTCGGCTTCAGGATCCTCGGTAAGCGAGACCCTGACGGTGTCACCGATGCCTTCCGAAAGAAGGGTGGAGATCCCTACACAGGACTTGATCCTGCCGCTGTCGCCATTGCCGGCCTCTGTCACCCCGACATGCAGAGGAAAGACCATCCCGTTGTCCTTCATCATTGACATCAGCTTGCGGTAGGCGTCCACCATGACGATAGTGTTGCTGGATTTCAGAGACAGGACAACATTGAGAAAATCGGCGTCCATGCACATCCGAAGCCATTCCATCGCAGCCTTTGCCATCGCCTCGGAGGTGTTGCCGTAGAGGTTGGTGATGTACTCGCCCAAGGAGCCGTGATTGACACCTATCCTGATGGCCGTGCCATTCTCACGGCACACTTCGATCAGCCTGGCGAACTGCCTTCGCGCCTCCTGGTGATCCCTGTGGAAATTACCGGGATTGATCCTGACCTTCTCCACAAACGGGGCGACCATGATCGCCGTCCGCGATGAAAAATGGATGTCCGCCACGATGGGTGTCGTGACTCCAAGTTCTCCGAGCCTGGACTTGATGGACTTGACGCACTCTACGTCCGCCGGGCCAGGAACCGTTATGCGGATTATCTCCGCTCCCGCATCCCTCAGCCTCACACATTGGGCCACAGTGGCCTCCACATCCGAGGTGTGGGTGTTGCACATTGTCTGGACAACGATCGGATTGTCTCCTCCGATCAGCACGTCGCCCACCTTTGCCGTTATCGTTCTCATTTTACAGTAGGATTGTAGACCTGTTGGTAGGCCTCGCGTCTAAGCTGGGCCTTGTTGCGGCCTGTTCTTCTTGTCAGTTGGAAATAGACTCCGGCGGTCACGACCACGTCAAACGGGTAGGCGAACCTGTAATAGTCCTTGCTCACGTAGTCCGGATCGTAGATCGTACCCCAAGAATATCTCAGATTTGCGTTGATGTGGAATTCGACGGGATCGAACACAAGTCCGAAACCAAGCCCGCCACAGATGCCGTAGTCAAGGCGCCTGTCCGTCTCCAGAAATGAGTTCAGGATGGCCTCGTCCACGTTATCGCCTGTCCTTCTGATGCCAAGCCTGTAGCCGGCATAGATTCCCAGATCGGCCATGACCTTGTAGTGGAGTCCGTCGATGTGCATGTGGGCCATGAAAGGAAGCTCAGCCACATCGATTATGGCCTGGGTCGCGCCCTCGATGTCAGGAGTGGTCTGCGTGTCCTTGTTCTCCTTGAACTTGTAGCCCTCGTGACTGTAGCGCAGACCCACCTTGAAACCGAAGTAGGGGAGGTAGCCGAACATCTTTCCGTACCTTGTGTAGAAGACTCCGAAGGTGTTCGGCACGAACAATGTGGTCTGCGTGTAGGGCGGATTGAATGTCATCCTGTTGAACGACACGCCGTACTCGACGCCGATCATGGAATAGTCGTTGATCTCGAAGACCCTGTCTACCTTGACCGTGTCCAGATAGATGTCCGAATACTCCTGCGGAACCGTCAGACTGTCAGCGGTAGCCACGGGGACAACCAAGGAATCGACCGGATTCTGGGCCTGGCAGACAAAGCCGACGAGGACGGCGATGGATGTAAGAATATGTTTGATTGACTTCATGCGCCTACATTTGATTATTTGAAGAACTCCGACAAGTCCAGATCCTGACTTATCTCACTGCGCTCCGGAACCTCAAACAGATCGCTGTCCTTTGTCATCAGGAATCTGACCTTCTCCGGCTGCCTGTGAGCCAGCAGGTTACCGGTGTCCACGATGCCGTTGCGGTTCAAGTCCTCGGTGATCCTCAGGGAATACTTGTTTTTCTTCAGATAAGGGAAGAGCAGCGACGTGTCAGACTCCACGATATAGCTTCTGAGAATCTTGGCTTTCCTCTCGTCCAGCAAGTCGATGATGTACTTGTTGCCGTTCACGCCGGTAAGATTAAGGGTGAACGAACTCAGGTCGTCACCATTAGGGAGGGACACCTTAACTTCCGTACTGTCATTCCAATAGCCGTTGATGTCCATGAATGATCTTTGAGGAACCTTGAAGAAATATTCATAGCCCGCCTGGATCCTGACCTGAGGGGTTATGTCGTATTTTCTGAGGTTCAGTGAGTCCCGGCGGATGGTGAATTTCTCGATCTGTTCCTTTTGCTTCGGGTTGATCGACTTGAAAATCAAAGAGTCGAAATTGCCCAGAATCGGAGGATTGTCAAACACCAGGGAGAAGCCATGCTGCTCGAAGGTCTCCGGCTCGGCCTTGAGGGACAACCCGCAGATCGTGTCCTTATGCTCGATTTTCTTCCGGGCGCTCCTGGACTTCGGCTTGTTTTCCTCCACCAGACTCACTTTCTCCGTCACCGGTTGAAGCACGCCAAGAGTGTCTGTCTTCCAGTACTTTACAAAAAGGTGCAGAGAATCCGGCATACTCCTCTGGCTGTTCAGCCAAAGAAGAAGGCTGTCCTTCTCGATGTTGAATTCGGTGATCACATCACGCGCCGGAAATCCATGGAACCAAAGAGAGTCTATCCTTGTGTCAGGAGCCATGAACGTGACGTAGGCAGATCGCGCGCCGGTTCTGACCTTGTTCATCAGCAGCTGCTTGGACGGTTTTTCCCTGAAGACATTGAGCCTCAGCTCGGCCTTCCTCGACTGGCACGCGAGGGTGTCCTTCATGTCGTATTTCCTGAGTTCGGCCACAGTGTCATTCACGACATTGACGGGTCTGAACAATGTGTCCAGAAAAGCGATGCGATCCTCGTCCGGATCATAGATGTTGTTGCCGTTGCCGTCCACGATGGCGTAGACACGGAAGACGGTGTCCTGGATGTTCCTCAGTGAGAAGTACCCCCAGTCATCGGTCTTGACCGCGGCGACAGGCCTCCGCAGGAACACCGCCGAGTCGCTCTGATCCTTGTAGAGCATGACCGTTGCTCCTTTTATCGGCTTCAAATTGTTGCAGTCCTGGACGATACCTGTGACGAACATGGAATCCACGGTCTCTCCCGTGGTGAAAGCCGTCGTGAAGCCAGGGAACATGTTCCCTTCGTTGTTGTCGGCGATGGCGCCTGTGAGATCAAGGGTGTAGGTCGTGTTCGGGAGAAGGTCTTCCTCGAAATAGACCACCAGGCTTTTCCCTTTTATCTTGTACTTTGGACTCTTCTTCTGGGGAGGGGAGAGGAATATGCCTTTGGGATCCTTGACCGTGACATACTCGTCAAAAGTGAAGACGACCTTGGTGCCGTGCACAGGTACCGAGGCGGTTCCGGGAGCCGGGACGACTCTTCTGATCACCGGAGGCAAGGTGTCCTTCGCTCCTCCTGTCGGAGCCTGCGTGGTGTTGGCGCACGATGGCTGGAAGACGGACAGCGCCAGAAGCGCCGCCGCCGGAATTATGGGAAAGAATCTTGAAAGTATATTTTTCATTGCGGATCGTGAATATTCAAAAATCGGACTTAGATCTCTGTTCGGACGACTCTTTTTATGCCATCGATGGAACTCAGCTTACGGATCATCCGCTCCAGGACCGCCTTGTCATGGACATAGAGGTCGATGTAGCCGGAGAATATTCCCTCCTCCGAACTCAGGCAGATCTTGCGGATGTTCACGCCCATGACCAGCGTGATGTAGCGTGAGATCTCGTTAAGGAGACCGACCCTGTCAAGACCGTTGATGGACAGGCGCGCGAGGAATGACTTCTTCTCGTCATCCTCCCACTGCGGTACAACCACCCAGTCTCCGTGCTTGGAGGCGATGCTGTCGGCCACCGGACAGGACTTCTTGTGCACGGTGACGGTTCCGTCAGGAGACTTGATGCCTATCACCGGATCCCCTGGTATCGGACGGCAGCATGTGGCAATGGTGTAGCCGTCATTCTCCTTCTTCGCGCTCATCCTCTTCTTGCCGAACCAAGGGAACGACCACGAATGGCTCCTGTCCGCCTTTCCGGAGGCAAGTACTTCCGGCAGGTCAGCGCCCAGCTTCACCGTCCCGATGCCGATGCGGAAGAACATCTCCTCCACATTGCCTCCAGGGATAGAGAAATGATTGATTAATATGCCGATGGTGTCATTGTTCATCCTATAGCCCAGTGACTCCAAATGGTCGGCGAGCATTTTCTTTCCCAACTCGGCGATCTCTTTCTTCTGACCTTTAAAATAGTCAATCACCATGTTGCGGGCATGCCTTGTCTGAAGGAACTGAAGCCACTCCTTCTTCGGATGCTCAAGCTCGGCTGTGATGATCTCGACCTGGTCACCGCTCTTAAGGACGTGCGACAGAGGCACAAGCTTCATGTTGACCTTGGCCGCTATGGCCTTGTTGCCGATCTCCGTGTGGATGTTGTAGGCGAAATCCAAGGCGGTGGAGCCCTTGACGATGGATTTTTGCTCTCCTTTAGGAGTGAAGACGGTTATCTCGCTGCTGGTCAAGTCATTGTGGATGATGTCCAGCAATTCAAGGGCGTTCACGTCCGGATTGACCAGTATCTCCTTGATCTTTGCCAGCCACTTGTCCATCTCGCTGTCATTCTCGCTGATGTAGCCTTCCTGCTTGTAGGTCCAGTGGGCGGCGATTCCTTTCTCCGCTATGTCATCCATCCGCTTTGTCCTGATCTGGACCTCGATCCAGATTCCTGTCTCGCTCATCAATGTGCAGTGCAGCGCCTCGTAGCCGTTGCTCTTGGGATGCTTCACCCAGTCTCTCACACGATCCGGCTTGTAACGGTAGATGCCGGTTATGATCGAGAACACGTGGTAGCATTGGTCACGCTCGCTTTCCTTGCTGTCAGCGTCGGGAGTGAAGACTATCCTCAAGGCGTAGAGGTCGTAGACCTGGTCGAAGGTGATGTTCTTCGTCTGCATCTTGTGCCACACCGAGTATGGTGTCTTGACCCTTTTGCGGATCTCGAAATTGAATCCCGCCTTCCGTAGAGCCGAGTCGATAGGTTTGATGAAGTCGTCGATCTGCTTCCCGAACCCGTTCAGGTTACTGTTGATCAGGCCGCTGATCTCCTTGTAGGCATCAGGCTCCTTGTACTTCAGCCAGATGTTCTCCATCTCCGACTTGATCTCGTAAAGACCGAGACGATGAGCCAGAGGAATGAATATGAACATGGTCTCGCTGAGGATCTTGTCGCGCTTATACTCCGGCATGAACTCGATGGTCCGGCAGTTGTGAAGACGGTCCGCCAGCTTTATCAGCACAACCCTCACATCGTCATTGAGGGTGAGGAGGATCCGCTTGAAGTTCTCCGCCTGGATGCTCTTGGCGTCGACTTCGTTGAGTTTCTTGCTGCGGTCCTCGTTGTCCAGCACGTTCTTGATTTTGGTCAGACCGTCCACAAGACTGGCTATCTTGTCGCCGAACTGGCTCCGGATGTCGTCCACGGTGTAGTCCGTGTCCTCCACAACGTCGTGGAGAAGGGCGGCGGCTATTGACTTGTAGCCAAGACCGATGTCGCTGACGACGATCTTGGCCACTTCGATAGGGTGGATGATGTACGGGCCGCCGGAGCGCCTGCGGACATTCTTATGGGCTTCGTTGGCGAAATCGAAAGCCTTCTGCACCACATCCAGCTCCTGCTGGTTGGCGCAACGCTTTTCCGCCGCGGCTTTAAGCTGGGCATAACTCTGCCGGATCAGCTCGTAGTCTTGTTCTGTGAATTGTGAGAAACTCATACTTCTACCAAATCATTATCACCAGTCTTGTTGATCTCCGAAAGGCCGCGGCTTTCCTCGTCCAATGTCTGGAAAGAACAGGAGAACTGCGCCCCATACATAATTATAAGCCATCCGAACCTCATCCAGATCATGAAGAGGGGGATGGCCGCGATAGTTCCGTACACAGCGTTGAGTCTCATCACAAATACCTGTGTCTCAAGGTAAAGGTACTGGAGCAAAGTGAAAGCGACACCCGCTATGATGGCCGCCTTGAACGCGTTGCCGTACCTGACCTCGGTCGCCGGGATGTACTTGTACATCGCCGAGAATATCAAGGTCGCCACGGCTCCCGTGATGACCCAGCCCAGGAAGGATTTTATCGATGCGGTGACACCGATCCAGTTAGGCACGAGATCAAGCACGTGTGAGTAGACGATGGTTCCGGAATATAGGATAAGCACGACAAACGGTGTCAGGAACAGCAGCACGAGATCCAGTCCGAAACTCTTGAAGAAAGATCTTTTCCCGACATGCCAGACATTGTTGAACACTGTCTCCACACGCATCATCATCCAGATCACAAGCCAGACGAACGCCAGCGCGCTCACAAGGCCGAACAGGCCGTTGGTGGCGGAAGACAGTATCTTGTCAGCCGAATTAAGGATCATGTCGATGATCTCCTGATTGACATTCGATAAGTACAGCAGATCCTTAAGCTTGTCGGCAAGTCCGAATCCATTGGTGACCGCGAAGGCCACGGCGATGAACGGGACAAAAGCCATCGTGCAGAAATAGCTGAGCGCCACGGTCTGAAAACCGATGGCGTGGTCAGCGAAGTCCTTGAATGTCTTGGTGACGGCCCTGCTCATCCGGACAAAGCGAGCCTTGGCCTTTGGCAGCTCGGTCACCTCGATCGACCAGATGCCGTTCCGGAAGAAATCCACCATCCTCCGGAAAAACCTTACGCAATTATCCACAAGACACTTAAGCATCATCTTCCCTTATAGTAATCCTGAAAACAAATCCGGTTCGGCCTCGGCCTGCCCGCTGCCTGTGGCAGCTGATGGGATCATGGCTCTGAACTCGTTTTCGCCTATCACCTTCACGCCCAACTCCTCAGCCTTCCTCATCTTCTCCGGCCCCGGTTTGCTTCCCGCCAGCAGGTAGGAAGTCTTGCCGCTCACCGATGAGCTGTTCCTGCCTCCGTTGGCCTCGATCAGACGCTTCATCTCGTCACGGGAGACACTGAAATTGCCGGAAATCACTATCGTCATCCCTGCCAGCGCGTCAGAGGCGGCGGCTCCATTCTCCATCGAGAAGCGTATTCCTGCGGCCTTGAGCCTGTCGATGTCTTCGAGGTGCTTCCGGTCACGGAAATATTCATAGACACTGTCCGCTATGACCTCGCCCACGTCCTGGACCTCAAGAAGCCGTTCCCTGGTGGCCGCGGCGACCGCGTCGATGTCGCCGAAATGCCGGGCGATCTCCTTGGCGGTGGTCTCTCCGACATAACGGATTCCGAGGGCGAAGAGAACGTGGTCGAACGTCACTTTCCGGGACGCTTCCAGACTGCTCAGAAAGCGTTGGGCGGACTTTTCCTTCCAGCCGTCAAGCATCAGGAGCTGCCCTTTGGTCAATGAGTAGAAATCCGCCGGAGTCCTCACGAGGCCGAGATTGTACATCTGCTCGATCGTCGCGTCGCCGGCCAGCACGTTCATCGCCTTGCGGCTGAGAAAATGCACCAGTTTGCCCTTGATCTGCGTAGGACAGCCGTCGATGTTGGGACAGAACCACTTGGCCTCTCCCTCTTCCTTGACCAAGGCTGTGCCGCAATCCGGACAAACCTCTGGAAAGACCGGACGGCATGCGCCGGCCGGCCTCTGCGACAGATCCACGTCGATGATCTTCGGTATGATCTCTCCGCCCTTGACGACCGTGACGGTGTCGCCCACACGGATGTCCATCTGGCGGATGAAGTCCTGATTGTTAAGCGTCGCCCTTTTGACCACGGTTCCGGCCAGCTGGACAGGCGCAAGATTGGCGACCGGGGTCACGGCTCCGGTGCGTCCGACCTGATAGGTGATCGAAAGAAGCTTTGTGCGCGCCTCCTCCGCCTGGAATTTGAAAGCCACGGCCCACCGCGGCGACTTGGCGGTGTAGCCAAGCGCGTTCTGATAAGCCAGCTCGTTGATTTTTATTACGATACCGTCAGTGGCATAGGGAAGGAACTTCCTTTCCGTGTCCCAGTAGCGGATATATTCCTCGATCTCGTCAATCCCGTGGACTATCCTTCTCTTGTCCGAGACCGGCAGCCCCCAGGAGGCGGCGGCGTTCAATGCCTCGTCGTGGGTGGCGAAAGAGACTCCCTGACTAGGAATATGATAGAGCGTGCACATGAGTCCTCTTCTCGCGACCTCCGAAGGATCAAGAAGTTTCAGCGATCCAGAGGCGGCGTTCCTCGGATTGGCGAATGGCGGATCCTCGTTGTCCTCCCTTTCCTTGTTCAGACGGTCGAAGGACTCGTACGGCATCAGCACCTCGCCCCTGATCTCAAACTCCCCGGGCCAGCCGGAGCCTTTCAGCCGCTCGGGTATATTGCTTATCCTCAAGACGTTGGCCGTCACATCATCACCAACCACACCGTCGCCTCGGGTGAGCGCCCGGAACAGCACACCGTTCCTGTAGGTCAGGCAGATAGCCGTCCCGTCAAACTTAAGCTCGCATGAATATGTGAACCGCACATCTCCGAGATCTTTCTCGGCCCTGTGGACGAAATCCTCTATCTCGCCGATGTTGTAGGTGTTGCCAAGCGAGAGCATGGGATACTTGTGGGGGTACTGGGCGAACTCCTTGCGTACAGCCGGCTCAGCGTTGGCGCCAACACCTTGATCCAGATCGCTTCCGACCCTTTGGGTAGGGGAGTCGGGACTCTGAAGGTCAGGGTACAGCCTCTCAAGATCCTCCAGCTCGCGCATCAGGTGGTCATATTCAAAATCGCTCATCGTGGGAGCGTTGTCGACATAGTACCGCCTGCTGTTCTCCCAGAGAGTCTTCCGGAGTTCCTCGATACGTATTTTAGCCTGCCCGTGATCCATATTGACCATATTCTATGTAAAGATTACAAATTTAACGAAAAATGTCGGCATTTTACTAAAATCACCCCGGAAGATTATTGAAGATTTCTGACATGGCCAAGGCAGGTCTCATTTGATTAGTTTTTGAAAAATTAAAAGTGTTTCTTAAATTTGTGGCCGGATTTAACGAACATACAAATTTCTAAATCATTCGTATATGAAAGATTCTATCATCATTCTGTGCGGCGGCGGCCCGGCACCGGGAATGAACACCGTCGTGTTCTCAGTCGCCAAGACTTTCCTTTCCAACGGCTACAGGGTCATCGGACTTCACGAAGGCTACACCGGACTCTTCCGTAAGGACGCCCGCACCGAAGACATCGATTTCCTCAAGGCTGACGCCTACTTCAACAGGGGTGGATCCTACCTCCAGATGAGCCGCTTCAAGCCGACTGACAAGGATTTCGAGGAGAATTTCAACCTGGCCCTTTTCCAGGACAACAATGTTAAGCTTCTCGTCACCGTGGGTGGAGACGACACCGCCTCCACAGCCAACAGGATCGCCAAGTTCCTTGAGGCCAAGAACTATCCTATCTGCAACATCCACGTTCCTAAGACGATTGATGACGACCTTCCGTTGCCTCACAACGCCCCTACCTTCGGATTCAACTCCGCCAAGAACGAGGGTGCGCACATCGCCCGCACCGTCTATGAGGATGCCCGCACATCAGGCAACTGGCTTCTCATCTCAGCGATGGGACGCAGCGCGGGTCATCTCGCCCTCGGAATCGGCGAGGCCACGCACTGCCCGATGACCATCATCCCGGAGATGTTCAACAAGACCGCGATCACGGTTGACAAGATCATCAAGCTCACAGTCTCGACCATCATCAAGAGAATGATCCTCGGCATCCACTACGGTACGGTCGTTGTCGCCGAAGGCGTGTTCCATGACCTTAATGCTGAGGACATCAAGGCCACCGGCGTGCACATGACCTACGACGAGCACGGCCATCCGGAGCTCGGCAAGATCTCTAAGGCCGTCCTCTTCAACGACATCCTTGAGAAGGAGTTCAAGAAGATCGGCATCAAGGTGAAGACCCGTCCTGTGGAGATCGGCTACGATGTCCGCTGTCAGGATCCTGTGGCCTACGACCTGTCCTACTGCACGGAGCTTGCGCTCGGAGTCTATGAGCTCTTCTCAAAGGGCGAGACCGGATGCATGGTCTACGTGGACGAGAACGGCAACGCCAACCCTCTCTACCTGAAGGATCTCCAGAACGAGGAAGGCAAGATTCCTCCTCGCCGTGTGGAGATCGAAGGCGGAATAGCCCGCAACTACTACGGACACATCTGCCACTACATCACTCCTGCCGACTATGAGGCCGCCAAGGCTTTCATCGCCAATCCTGAGGAGTATGACTTCAAGAAGATCCTTAACTGGTGAGACTTGAACACCTAAGGCTCAGTTAGTTGAGCTTTACGATAGCACAGTCATCACATGACACTTCAACCTCGATCCGTTTTTCCGGGTCGAGGTTTTTTATGCAAAGATATCCGACCGCCTCACGCGGGATGAGGATGGACACCCGTTCCCGTTGCCGGCATTGCGGCATGTCCAGTGGCCGGGAGGCTTCCTGCCGAAGCGCCGCGTCACGGGAGAAGTCACAGACGAAAAGCCATACCTCACCGCCGCCGGAGCGCAGGAAGGCGAAATGCCTGTCAGGGTCGAATCCCGGCGAATCCTGATTGCAGTAGCAAAGATCGAATGTCCTGCCGGAAGCTACCGCCGGAACCGACGAAGCCATATTCAAAAAGCCTCGCCACTTTTCCAGAAGCGCCGTCTCCTTTGGCGTAAGTCCCTCTTTTTTATGAATATACCTGATCAACCTGCCGATTGACGGTATCGTCCACCAGTCGAATATGCTCGTCCTTCCGTCCCTTCCGCTGAAGCCTTCGGCATCCATTCCACGCTCGCCGATCTCCTCACCGAAGTAGACCATGAACGGAGCAGTGTTGAGGAATAGGCCGGCTCCGAGCGCCGCGAAAGTCCTTACCGCTTCCCGCCCGAAGAAATCGGACGCGAAACGCTGCTCGTCATGATTCTCCAGAAAGTTCAGCATCCGAGGCTGCAAATCACCGAGGAACTGCCAGTTATAGGTCAGGCTTCTTGCCGTGCCGTGACCTTCCACAGCCGACCTTACCGCATCATAGTACCCGGACTTGTCGTAGAGGAAGTCAAAGCCCACCTCGTGGATGTACTTGGCGTACAAGTCCTTATTATAAACCTCGGCGATGAACATTACGTTGCCGTACTCGGCCTTGATCCGGCCGATCAGCCATTTGAAGAACTGCCATGGAACCATCTCGACCATGTCGCAGCGGAACCCGTCCACACCTTTGCCGCACCAGTAGCGCACGATCTCGTACATCCTGTCCCACGTCCGTGTGTGGAAATCACAATAGTTCAGCCTGATGGTCTCGTACCAGTCATTCACGGAAGGGGAGGGCGAGAAGCAGTTGCCAGATGCCTTCGCCGGATTCTCATAGTAGGTCTGTCCCGCGAAAGGAAGAGCGAGAGGCTGACCGGGATAGTAGTAGAAATCATTCTCCGGCCTCCAGTGGACGGTCGGATCATCGTCCGCCCCGAGAGGAGCCACGTCCGGACAGACCAGGCCGACCTTGCCATAGTCACGGGAGACGTGATTCGGCACGAAGTCGATGACGGCCTTGAGTCCGGCAGTGTGCGTGCGCTTCAATAAAGCCTCGAACTCATCCATCCTCTCATTCGGAGTGTCAGCAAGATACGGATTCACGTCATAGTAGTCCGTGATGGCGTAGGGAGAGCCGGCGGCACCTTTCACGATCTGACTGTCGGAGGCCGGACAACCCTCCGCGGAGACTGTCGTGGCGTGCCTGATGACACCTGTGTACCAGACGTGGCTCACGCCAAGGGACTTGTAGTAATCCAGCGTCATCGGATCGAACTCCGAGAACTTGCCTTTTCCCCACAACCTGGGAAGGACCTGATAAACAATCATCTTGCCCATTGTCAGAAACCGATCAAAGCCTTGCCTTTGTTACGGTCGATGAAACCGGTCAGCCCATCGACTTTGAACACCTTGACGAATTGTCCGTCATGCACGCATTCCAAGCACCCAAGCGCCTCGAAATCAATCATTCCCGAGCCGGCGTACTGATCCACGGAAAGGTAGCCCACGCCTAGCGAGGTTATGTTCTGGAAGAAATGCGTTCCCTGGCTCGGATCTATCCTGAACCCGTCGATTCCATATTCCACAACCATCCTCGCCGCCGAGATGTCTGTCCATGCGACAGGCACGCCAAGGGTGGGGATCGAGGATCCCCAGCGGCCCGGGCCGACAAGGAAGTACGTCTGGCCGTCGGCAATCATCCCGGAGTTGATCGCGGAGACCTCCTCCGCCATCAGCGCGGTCTTCATCTTGTCAAAGGATTCCGGCATGATGACAACTATCCAGGACGATTCCGTGAAGTAGCCGTTCCCCAGGGCGCTGTCGCTGCGTATCAGCTTGTTGGCGATAGAGGATTCCGCATCCTCGATCGAGGATGTCTGCGAGCCGGTACCGCTTGACACCGGACGCACCTGAAGCAGTTTGAGATCAGCCTCCCGTCCGGCGGAGGAAGGATCCGGGTCAAGTGCGAACTCTATCTCAACCTCGCTCATCAGCTCGTTCCTGCAGATCGACATGACCTCCGACAGCGCTTTCGCAAGCGGCAGCCTGTCATACTGGAATATTCCGTCAAAGGAGATCACCCGCGCCCCCCGGATCCCGATTCCCGGCACCATCCTGTCATCCAGAGCGTCATAGGTGGAGGCCACCAGCTCAGGATGGTCGTAGGAGTCCAAGGCCTCCGCGACAGGAATCCGCCTCAGGTTCACGCCGTCATTCCTGGAGATCTTGAACGCTGCCGGACTCATATCCAGCACGAACATCTCGTTCTGGGTGTCACGCTGTGAAAGCCGCGGATTGGACAGCTGGAGTATCTTCTTGGGATGCAAAGGATCCACCCTCAGGGATCTGCCGCCGTCAACCACTGTCCTGCCAAGGCCGAAAGCCACGTTCAGAACCCCGTCGGAAGCCTTTTCCGCCCCGATAGGGTAGGAGTTGAGGGATCTTCCAACACCGGACATCATCGGATAGAAATCATTCCCGTGCGCCGTGCCGCAGATAGTCTGGACGATCACGGCCATCTTCTCCTCGCCGAGCAGGTTGCCGCTGGCCTGGATGTAATTCCTGCTTCCCCTGAAATAAGTGGACGCATAGACGCTTTTTACAGCCTTTCCCAACTCGCGGAGCATCCTGTCCTTGTTCTCGACAGGTGGACACATGTAGGTCGCGTAGACACCGGCGAAAGGCTGATAGTTGCTGTCCTCCAGCTTGGAGCTTGAACGCACCGCCAGCGGCCCGTCCACCGTCGCCAGAAAGGCCTTGAGGTTCTGCGCCAGCTCCTCCGGAAGCGTCGATGCCACGAACTCGGAAAGGATCTCGTCGTCAGACAGCTCCGAGTCGATCACATACTGTAGTCCGTTGCCGAGGATGAACTTGTCGAACCAGTCCGTGGTAAGCACAATCGTGCGCGGGATGGAGATCCTCAGTCCTTCGTATTTGTCTGTCAGTGAATATTTCTGGATCAGGTGGTTAAGAAACGCCAGACCTCTGGCCTTGCCGCCCAGCGAGCCGTCACCGACACGTGAGAACCAGAAATAGTCCTCGTAGGAGTCCTTGTGGAACTCGGTGATGATGCCCTGGCCGATACTCCTGTGATAGCGGCGGATGTTGTCCAGCAGGAAACACCTGAACTCGGATGCGTCGGTGTGATGCTCGGCCCGGAAAGTCTCCGCAAGATTGAACAAACCTCTGGCGTAGAGCCATTTGGAGAACATGTTCCGGGATGTGTTGCTGACCAGCACCTTGTCCGGAATGTCATTGATGATCCTCTCCAGCTGCGAAAGGCTCGCGGCCCTGCCGCACTCCACACCGCCTGCGTCCCTGAACACAAAGTCACCGAAACCGAACTCTTCCCTCATGTAGTCGCCGAGCTGCAGGAAGAGCGTGCTTGAATATTTCTTAAGAAATCCCACGCCAAGTTCCTCCGCCACCTTGGCAAGGCCGCCTTGCGAGGATTGGAGAAGGACTGGCATCAGGGGATCATATTCACGGATGACCTTGACAAGGTCAATGCCGGCGTCAAGCTTCTCTGTCTTTGGATCATCGCCCTTATGGACGACCATCCCGACATCGGAGATGACACCCAGCAGGTTGCGCCCGTATTTCCTGAAGTAGGCGAGTGCCTCCTCAAGGCAGGTGGCAAGGAATATCTTCGGTCTCGACCTCTTGCGGTACTTCTTCTGGTCCTCATTGAGGGATTCCTTGAGGAACTCGCGGCTCTGGGTGAGCACAATCTTGTAGAGTTCGGGAAGATAGTTCGAGTAGTAGCGGATCGAGTCCTCCACCAGAAGAATGCCCTTGACGCCTACCTCGAATACGTCGTTGTCAGCGTTCGCCGCATCCTCAAGCAATTTGACGATCGCAAGGATAAGATCGGCGTTGCCGTGCCAGCTGAACACGAAGTCCACGCCCGGACGAGGCGACTCCAACACCCTCTGCCTCACCGCCTTGGAGTAATGGATCAGGAGAACGAACGGGATGCCCCTACCTTCTTCCTTAAGCTCGGACGCAAACGGGAATATTCCTTTGTCCTGCTCGTTGAACATGCAGATGATCATGTCCACCTCCGTCTCGGAGCTTACGATCTCCCTTGCCTGTTGTGATGAGTTCGCCCAGATGAATTTAGGCGGATTGCTCAGATTCAGCTCGCGGTACTCGCTTCTGACCTGATTCTCAATTCGTCCGTCCTCTTCCAAGGCAAAAGCGTCGTAGTTGCTGCAGATCATCAGGATCTTCCTGATCCTGGAGCGCATCAAGGATTCTTCGTTCATTCGCTTCGTTGTTTTAAGGAACGCAAATTACGAAAAATCTCCGGAATATTCTTGTGTCTGCCTTAAGATTCCGCTCCCGAAAAGGCCTGAAAGGCGGGAATCATCCCCTGCGGCGGAATTCTGCGACGGTCACCGCTGTCGCGACAGCGGCGTTCAAGGACTCTGAGCCCCTCTCGTCACGCGGCCACGGAGGAATGAACAGCCGGTCGGTCACCAGTCCGCCCACCTCGTCGGAGATACCGTTCGACTCGTTGCCTATCACGATGACGGACGCTGATGCAGCTCCCGTTGCCAACTCCTTGACGTACAGATCCTCGCCATCGAGAAATGTGCCATAGACATGCCCTCCGGCGGACGCGGCGCCCCTGCACAGATCCGGAATGTCGCAATAATGGAACCGGACTCTGAATATGGCGCCCATCGTGGACTGCACAACCTTGGGATTGAATATGTCAACGGTGTCGGGGGAGGCGTAGACCGCATCGATTCCGAACCAGTCGGCTATGCGGATGATCGTCCCGAGATTGCCCGGATCCCTGATGCCGTCAAGGGCAAGGAATAGCCCCTTGGAAGGAAGCGAATCCTCCTCGAACTTATTAATTGTCATGTCATCCGGCTTCTTGACCAAGGCCAGGACCGGGGAAGGGGATGAGAGCAGGCTCATCCTCTCCATCGCAGTGTCACCTATCTCCTCAGAGCGGTAGATTCTCCTGACCTCAAAAGATGAGCGGACAGCCTCCTCGACCATCTTCTCGCCCTCCACCACAAAAAGATCATTCTCATCCCGGAACTTTTTATGGCTAAGGGACTTGACAAACTTTATCTCATTATTTGAGACAGGTGACCGCATGGCCTAGAATCCGAGTATCTTAAGCATTGAGTCCGAACTCTGCTCCGGAGCGAAGACCCTTGTCGTGATCTTGCCGTCCTTGTCCTTGTCGATCAGGATGTGCTTAGGTGAAGGCTGAAGGCAGTGCTTCACTCCGCCGTAGCCGGATATGGCCTCCTGATAGGCACCCGTGTGGAAGAAGCCGATGTAAAGCGGATCCCTTCTGTTCTTCATCACAGGGAGGAAAATCGCGTTGGAGTGCGCCTCGGAGTTGTAGAAGTCCTTGCTGTCACAGGTAAGCCCGCCGATGAACACCCTATGATATTCCTCATTCCATTTGTTAATAGGGAAGAGGATGAACCTTTGGTGCAGTCCCCAGGTGTCAGGGAGACTCGTCATAAAGGAGTTGTCGATCATATACCAGCACTCGCGGTCATTCTGCTGCTTGACATCCAGCACCTTGAATATTGTCGCGCCGCTCTCGCCGACGGTGAAGTTGCCGAACTCCGTGTAGATGTCCGGAACCTGCACGCCGTGAGCGTCGCACACGGACTTGATCTGGTACACGATCTCCTCGATCATATATTTGTAGTCATAATCGACTGCCAATGAAGTCTTTATAGGAAGGCCTCCTCCGATATTCAAAGAATCAAGGTCCGGACATATCTGCTTGAGGTCGCAGTAGAGGTTCAGGCAGCGCGCCAGCTCGTTCCAGTAGTACGAGGTGTCCCTTATGCCGGTGTTGATGAAGAAATGGAGCATCTTCAGCTTGAACTTAGGATTCTTGCTGATGCCGTTGCGGTAGAACGGAATGATGTCCGAGTACCTTATTCCCAGACGGGAAGTGTAGAAGTCGAATGAAGGCTCCTCCTCCGAGGCGATGCGTATGCCAAGCTGCGTCGGCACGTCGATCAGGTCGTCAAGATCCTCCAGCTCGTTCTTGTTGTCCAGCACAGGGATGATGTTGTGCCAGCCCTCGTTGAGCATGTTAGCGATGTTCTGGACGTACTGCGGCCTCTTGAAACCGTTGCAGATGATGATCAAGTTCTTGTCCACCAACTTGTCCGACTCCAGTTTGCGGATCAGGTCAAGATCGTAGGCGGACGATGTCTCAAGATGCACGTCGCTCTTGAGAGCCTGCTCGATGACAAACTTGAACTGGGAACTCTTGGTGCAGTAGCAGTAGTGATGGTCACCTTCGTAGCTGACCTTCGACATGGCGTTGCGGAACATTCTCTTGGCCCTCTGGATCTGTGAGGTGATCTTCGGAAGATAGGTGAGTTTCAACGGTGTACCATGCTCCTTGATGATTTCCATCATGTCAATGTCATTGACGAAAAGGTTGCCGTCATCAACCCTGAACTCGTCCTGAGGAAAATCAAAAGTCTGATCGACAAGATCAATGTACTTGTTCTTCATTCTAAAAACAACTGTAACCTAAATGTTCGACATAAATAATGTATCCGTCGGCAAAAACAGATACGGGGGTGCAAATATAGGTACGAAAAATCATTTTTTTACCTCATATATGAAGAAAAAGTCAGAAAGGCTTGCTATTTTTGTAGAATATGAGGAAAAAACCTTCGTTTTGTCTCTTCGCGGCCACGGTTATGGCCACCGCCGTCCTCAGTTTCTCGTGCAGCACCACACGGGTTCTCGGGGACGGGCAGTTCCGTCTTGCCGACAACAAGGTCGTTGTGGACAATGACAGGAAATTCAACACGAAAGAGATCGAATCCTACATCAAGCAAAAGCCCAATTCCTACATAATCTTCGGCTGGAACCCTTTCCTGAACATCTACAACTGGTCCGGAAAGAACGCCGACAAGGGGATCAACAAGTTCCTGAGGGAGATAGGCACCGCCCCGGTGGTCTACCAGCCATCGCAGGTGGAAGCGTCCGTGGAGAACATCAACAGGCATCTTGAGTACCTCGGCTACTATGGCTCGGATGTACGGAGCGAGGTGAGAGTCAATGGTAAAAGAGTGACGGTAACCTATTCAGTGACACTTGGCAGACGCTACAGGATAGGCAACGTCTCCTTCGCCGTCCCCGATGGCGAGTTCAAGGAGGACTTCTATGCCGACACCGCCGCGGTCTCCATCAGACCTGGCGACTTTCTTTCGGAGGACGCGCTTGAGAAAGAAACCGAGCGCGCCGCGTCCATGTTCCGCCGCAAGGGCTACTTCGGCTTCACGAAGAACTACTTCTCATTCGAGGCGGACACCCTCGCGCGCAGGGACACCGCCGACCTGCTCATGACCGTCAAGGAATATACCAGGAACCAGACCGCCGAATATGCCCGCCCACACAGGAAGTACTTCTTCGGCGACGTCTCCATCTCCTACGACAACGATCTGAAATTCAATGACCGGGTTCTGAAAAACATCTGCACCATCCGTCCGGGCGCCATGTACGACGAGAGGGAAGTGAACACGACATATTCAAGGCTCTCCGCCCTCAGGCTTTTCAGCGGAGTGAACGTGGCGCTAAATCCCCGCGACTCCGGAATAGTGGACTGCGACATCAGCCTGACGAAATCAAGGATGCAGGGCTTCAAGGTCAACCTTGAGGGTTCCACCAATTCCACAGGCTTGATCGGCATCTCCCCTCAGGTCTCCTACTACCACAAGAACATATTCCACGGAGGCCAATGGCTGAATCTTGGATTCCTCGGCAATTTCCAGTTTAAGTACGACGACAGGAGTGTGAAATCCAACGAGTTCGGAGTCTCCGCCGGACTCAGTTTCCCGGAGTTCCTGGGGCTGCCTAACTCCATTTTCCACGGCCCGTCCTTGCCACGCACCGAGATCAACGCCTCGTACAACTACCAGAACCGCCCTGAATATACGAGGAATATGATCTCGACATCTTACGGTTATTCTGGATCTCTGCGTAACGGAAAGTTCTTCTATCAGTTCTACCCGATACAGGCCAAGATCGTCAGGCTGACGAATCTCGACCCGAACTTCTACACGACTCTTTCCGGCAACCCGTTTATGAGGGACGCCTACCAGAACCACTTCGATGTCGGCTCCGGTCTCGTGGCCTACTACACCACAAGTTCCTCCTTGGTGCCCAAGGAGACTTATGAATATCTCAGGCTTCAGCTTGACGCTTCCGGCAATGTCCTGAGCCTGTTCAACAAGGCCATGAGAAGAGATGACTATGGCTCCAGACTTATCTGGAACACGCCATATTCCCAGTACATACGCTCGGAACTTACTCTGGGCAAGACATTTGTCTTCGGCAGGAACGACCGTCAGGCTCTTGCGACGCGCATTATGGGCGGAGTAGGCTATGCCTACGGCAACTCCTCAGCGCTTCCGTTCGAGAAACAGTTCTACAGCGGCGGAGCCAACAGCATGAGAGGCTGGCAGGCCCGCGCCTTGGGTCCGGGTCACGCCAAGGCAGACACGACTTTTGTGATCCCGAGCCAGACCGGCGACGTGAAACTGGAGGCCAATCTGGAGTACAGGTTCCCATTGTTCTGGAAACTATGCGGAGCCGTCTTCGCTGATGTCGGCAACATCTGGACCCTGAAAGAGACCGACGGAGACGATGGCTCCCACACCCATTTCGACCTCAAGAACCTCGCCGCCAGCCTTGCCGCCGACTGGGGACTGGGTCTCCGCGTAGACCTTAACTTCCTGATTCTCCGTCTCGATATGGGTATGAAAGTCTATGACCCGTCCCTCGACACCGCCCGCTGGCGCTCCCCGTCCCAATGGCTAAAGAAAGACGGCTACACCCTCCACTTCGGTGTCGGGTATCCGTTCTAGAACATAAACATCTCTGTTTTGATGAGCAAGACACTCGCAATTCCCGAATTTTGCACGTTACCAAAATTCGGGAATTGGAGGTCTCCGCTCATTATGAAGGATCTATGTGTTTATAGTCTTCAAATGACAACACCTATCGTAACCTCAGTGCGCAGACATTCTCGACATGCTGAGTGTGAGGGAACATGTCAACCGGCTGGACGGCGGTGATCTCGTACTTGTCGGCGAAAAGGGCCAGGTCACGGGCCTGGGAGGCCGGGTTGCAGCTTACATAGACCATGCGGGCAGGGGAGGCCTCAAGGATGACCTTGGCGACATCCGGGTGGATGCCGGCGCGAGGAGGATCCAGAATGATTACATCCGGCTGACCGTGCTCATCGATGAAATCACGGCTCAGGACATCCTTCATGTCACCGGCGAAGAACTCGCAATTAGTGATCCCGTTGCCGGCAGCGTTCACCTCGGCATCCTCAATCGCCTCGGGAACATATTCAATGCCAATCACTTTGGCGGCCTTGCCCGAGACGAACTGCGCGATCGTACCGGTCCCGGTGTAAAGGTCGTAGACAATCTCGCCGCCGGTCAGCTCCGCGAAATCCCTGGCAACGGAATACAACTTGTACGCCTGCCCGGAATTGGTCTGGTAGAACGACTTTGGCCCGATGCGGAACGTCAGCTCCTCCATTGTCTCACGGATTGTCGGCTCACCCTTGTACAAAATGCACTCCTGATCACCGATCGAATCATTCAACTTATTGTTGATGATGTAGTAGAGAGAGGTTATCTGAGGGAACGCATTAGCGATCGCATCCAGCATTTTCTCCCTGTCCTCACGATTCTCGTAGAAGAAGCACATGATGACCATCAGATCGCCTGTGTCCGTGGTCCGGACAAACATATTCCTGACATAGCCGACATTCTGACGTATGTCAAAGAAATCCAGACCGTTATCGACAGCATATTTCTTGACAAAGAGCCTGATGTCGTTGGACGGATCCTTCTGGAGGTAGCAATGCCTGATGTCCAGCACCTTGTCGAAGAACTTGCCCACGTGGAAGCCAAGCCCCATACGGTCATTCTCTGGCACGCTGTCAAGATCCTCGCCCTTAAGCAGCCAACGCTTCGACGAGAACGTGAACTCCAGTTTGTTACGATAGTACTGGGGCTTGTCCGAAGGAATGGTCGGGCGGATTTCCGGCACATCCAGATGACCAATACGAACCAATTGATCATAAACCTGCTGCCGCTTGGCCTCAAGCTGCATAGGATAGGGGAGAGGCTGCCATTTACAGCCGCCGCACACCCCGAAATGCCGGCAGAAAGGCTCCAGACGATCCTTGGACGGAGTCACGATCCTTTCCACGAACCCTTCGTAATAATTCTTGCTCTTTTTGGTCACACGGATGTCAACCACATCGCCGGGAACGGCGAAAGGGACAAAGACAACGACTCCGTTCCAATGGGTGAGCGCCTTGCCCTCGGCGGCGCAAGCCTCGATAGTTATGTTCTCTAAAAGCAGATCTACTCTTTTACGGGACATATATTCATTACTTAATTGTCAAATTCATGGAAAAGCGACTGGGAGATGTTGATCATGAAGTCTCCCATGGCCTCAAGCTCCGCCAACATGTCAAGGTAGTAGTTGATTGCCAGGAACTTGTCCGCACCTTTCTCGATCTGGAGGATGCCTTCATCCCGAAGGGCGTCACGGGTCACATTGATGATGTCCTCGGCGTTGTAGGCATTGCTGATGTCCTTGAGTTCTCCCTCCACGGCCAATTTCATGTTGGAGACCATCACAGCGAAGGCATGGTTGACCTTGCCGAGCAGAAGGTTCAGCTTGCTGATCGTTTCCTCGTCAAACTCCAGTTTATGGACCCGCAGACGGGTAAGCAGGCGGCTGATGTTCTCACAACTGTCGCCAAGGCTCTCCAGCTCACTGATCACCCGGTAGATGACCTTGACCTCACGGGCCTCCTGGTCGTTCATTGACTCAGTTGGGATCCCATTGAGGAACGCAGCTATCTCATATTCAAACCGGTCGGTCACCTCCTCGCACTTTACAAGGCGCTGGCGGTACTCCTCAAACCTGTCAGGATCCGCCTCATTCAGAGCAAGTTTGACGTATTGAAAACCCTCCTGTGCGTTCACGGCGAAATTGACAGTCTCCTTGAACGCCTGCTCGATCGAGATGGACGGCGTGCCGATGATCCTTCCGCTGCCGATGAACCTCAGACGGAAATCGCCTTTCTTCGGAGCAGGCTCCTTGATGCATCTGGCAAGAAAATCAGCGAAAGGCTTTCTGAACCAAACAAGAACAACGGTGGCCGTCACGTTGAAGAGGGTGTGGACGCAAGCGACACCGAACACTGAAGTCATCTGAGCGTCCAGACCGAAAAGCGACACAAGCCAAAGATTGATCTTAATGAATATGTTGAAGAAAATCAACACGAAAGCGGCTCCAAGCACATTGAATATGAAGTGGGCGAGCGCGGCCCTGCTGGCCTGGACACCAGCCCTGCTGGCGACCAGATTGGCGCCGATCGTGGTTCCGATGTTCTCGCCAAGCACCATCGCCGCGGCCATAGGGAAGGAGATCCAGCCGAAATAGACGAGTACCATAGTGAGCACGACGGTGACGCTTGAGGACTGGAGGACGAAGGTTATCACAACACCTATCAGCATGAAAATCAGCGCGGAACCGATTCCGTGAGAAGAGATTCCCGCAATGGAGGCGGCCATCTGCGGAACAGTGTCAATCTCTGGTACTGAGGACTTTATGTAGATCAGTCCGACAAAAACAAGCGCAAGTCCGAGGATGGCCTGGCCGATGTTCTTGACAATCGGCCTCTTTGTCAACGACATGACAAAACCGGCTCCCAGAAGCACGAAAGCAAGGACAACGGTGTTGATCCAGAAGCCCGTAGCCGCTATGATCCAAGCGATTACGGTCGTACCGATGTTCGCTCCCATAATCACGCTGATACCTTGCTGCAGCGATAGGGTAGCGACACCCACGAGGCTGGCCACCATGATAGTCGTAGCGCTGGAAGACTGGACGACAGCGGTGATGCCGACACCGGATAAAATCTGTTTCAGAGGCGACCTGGAGGTCATCCATTTCTCAAATCTCCTCAGCCGGTCGCCGCAGGATTTCTGAATACCGGAGCTAAGCATCTCAAGTCCAAAGACAAAGAGCGCCAGAGCACCAAATAAAGTCAGCAGTTGAAGAATCATATCACAGGGAAGTGTTTAGCACACATGTAAGTTAACATAATCCAAATTGTATAACAAATAGGCGAGTGCCGCTACACAAGGGAAACTATTGATTCAGAATCGAATTTGGCTGGCGAGAATCCTTGTTTGAATGTAATTCCCTCACCGAGAATCTCAATTCCGGCCGCGGTCGCCATCTCGTTCAGCAATCGAACACTGGCGGCTGCCCAAGTGAACGATCCGAAGGCAAAGAAACGTCTGTTCTTGACCAATCTGTCACAGATTGCCTCCATCAACTGACGGACAGGCGGCAATATTCCATTATTATATGTCGGCGAGCCGAGAATTACCGTGTCGTACCTGAACACGTCGCGCAAAGCGAACGAATAACTCTCCTCATTCAGATTATGGAGCGAGAATGGAATGTTATGTTCTTTCAAGGACTCAGCCAACGCCAAAGCGGCCTTTTCCGTGTTGCCGTACATCGACCCGTAAGCCAGACAGACACCGTGCTCAAGCGGCTCATAACGACTGAACTTGTCATACAATGAGACAACCTCAGGAATATGATTCTCCCATACAGGGCCGTGGGTGCTGCAAATCCGGCATATTTCCAAACCGGAAAGCTTCTTCAGCGCAGCCTGAACCGGAGCGGCATATTTCCCGACAATGTTCGAGTAATACCTCGTCATCTCGTCTTTATATTCATTGAATATGTCTGATTGCGAGTCTACTACGCTTTCCGGGAAGGTTCTGAAGGAGCCGAAGGCGTCACCGGAGAACAAAGTGCGCTCCTGCGGACACCATGTGACCATAGTCTCCGGCCAATGTACCATTGGAACCATAAAGAATTGAAGATCAACGCTTCCCAAGGAGAGACACTCGCCTTCCCTGATAACCTTGATGTTGTCCGTTATGCCTTGGTAGCCCTCGATCATCGGTACAGCCTTGGCGTTGGTGACAATCACGCATTCGGGATATTCCTGTCTGACAACCGCCTGAAGCGCACTATGATCTGGCTCCATGTGGTTGACAATCAGGTAGTCAACCTTCCTGTCCCCTATCTCGCTCTTGATGTTGGCCAGTAATTCGTCCTTGAACGCCACCGCTGCCGTGTCAATCAGCGCGACCTTTTCGTCCACAACAAGATAGGAATTGTAGCTGACTCCATAAGGAAGCGGCCACTGCCGCTCGAAGAGTTTTGTCTGCAGGTCATTGACTCCCACAAAACGGATTCTTTCAGATAGTCTCATCGTTTATAAAACCTTCTGTCCGAATGCGGCCCGGTTCTTCGCTGGCCGCACCTCGACAAGTAATAGACAAATTTACGAAACTTATTCCGCTTTTTCTTAAATTTGCGTTATGATAAGCCAAAAATAAACGCCAAAGTACTACTAACAAAAATGTTCCGATAGTAAACATTTTTGTTTTACATATTATTAGACAATATATTTATAGAATATGCTAGACATGCACCAAGATTCGGGCAAAAGCATGATGCTCCCCCCTCTTCCTGAAAGGATGAGGCCTAAAAGCCTGTCGGAATATGTCGGGCAGAGACACCTTGTAGGGGAAGGATGCATCCTGAGGAAGATGATCGAGAACGGGAATCTCTCGTCGTTCATCCTTTGGGGGCCGCCGGGAGTCGGCAAGACTACTCTTGCCGGAATCATCGCCCAGACTTTGTCCAGGGACTTCTACACCCTGTCGGCGGTCAGCGCCGGCGTGAAGGACGTGCGGGATGTCATCGACAAGGCCAGAAGCGCTTCCGTGTTCTCCAACGGGGCGGCTCCGATCCTGTTCATAGATGAGATCCACCGGTTCAACAAGGCCCAGCAGGACGCTCTGCTCGGCGCTGTGGAGAACGGTACCATCATACTCATAGGTGCGACAACCGAGAACCCGTCGTTCGAGGTGATCACACCGCTACTCTCCCGCTGCCAGGTCTTCGTACTGAAATCATTGGAAATCAACGATCTGCAAACGTTGCTTGATCATGCACTGAAAAACGATGTGCTTCTGAGGGACAAGGACATAGAGATAAGGGAGACCGAGGCGATGTTCCGCTACAGCGGAGGCGACGGAAGGAAACTGCTCAACGTCCTTGAGATTGTGGTCGATTCATCCGCCGGCGACGGGTCGCGCATCGTCATTGACAATGAGACGGTTACAAACTGCCTTCAAGAGAACATGGCGATCTACGACAAGGACGGCGAGATGCACTACGACATCATCTCGGCATTCATCAAGTCAATCCGCGGCTCCGATCCGAACGCCGCGGTCTACTATCTCGCCAGGATGCTGGACGGCGGCGAGGATCCCCTTTTCATAGCGAGAAGGCTCTGCATATCGGCATCCGAGGATGTCGGCCTTGCCAACCCGAACGCGTTGCTTCTTGCGAACTCCTGCTACCAGATCGTCCATCAGATCGGCATGCCGGAAGCCCGCATCCCTCTCTCGGAAACCACAATCTACCTTGCAAGCTCTCCTAAAAGTAATGCCGCTTATCTTGCTATCAATAAAGCCATTGAATTTTCATCCCAGAACAAGCAGGCGGCAGTGCCTCTTTATTTGAGGAACGCCCCCACGAAGCTGATGGAGGAACTTGGCTACGCCGACGGCTACAAGTACGCCCACGACTTCCCGGGACATTTCGCTGATCTGGAGTTCATGCCGGAGGGGCTTGAGGGAACCGTGTTCTACGAACCTGCATCTAACCCTCAGGAAGACAGGCTGAAAGCCTATCTGCAAGCATGCTGGCCAAAGTACTACTCCAAAAAGTAACACATTTTACTATTTTTTTTGTAAGTTTGCAGCTTAATACATCCAAAGAAGATGATTACTCAGATTCTCATCCTGCTCGCCGGCCTTGCGCTGGTTGTTCTCGGAGCCGACTGGCTTGTCGAGGGTTCCTCCACAATAGCCAGAAAAGCCGGCCTGAGCGAGTTCGTTATCGGCCTCACGATCGTCGGCATCGGAACATCCTTGCCGGAATTCGTGGTGAGTATGACCGGCGCACTTAAAGGAAGCGCGGACATCGCCATAGGCAATGTTGTCGGCTCAAACATATTCAACGTTCTTCTCATACTTGGTATAACCGCGCTGCTCAGGCCTATAGAGATGACGAAGGCCAATGTCCGCGTCGACGTACCGCTGAACATCGGTGTCACCGCGCTGCTGATAGTGTTCGGAATGCATCTTACATTGTTCGGCATCGGACGCGAGGACACCCTGACCAGAATGGACGGCATTATATTCCTTATACTTTTCGCCGCTTACATGTACTGGTCCTTCAAGTCAGGCAAGTCCGACGAGGAAGTGCCGGAAGAGTCAAACAGGAAAACCGGAGTGGCCGCATTGATGATTGTCGGCGGCCTTGCGGCATTGATCTTCGGCGGCGACAAATTCGTGGACAGCGCGACCAGCATAGCCCGTATGCTGAACATCAGTGACAAATTCATAGCCGTGACGATCCTCGCGGGAGGAACCTCCATGCCGGAGCTTGTAACCTGTGTGGTCGCCGCCGCCAAGAAGAAAGGCCAGCTGGCACTCGGCAACATCATAGGATCCAACATCTGCAACATCCTTCTGATACTCGGCGCCTCGTCCGTAGTGTTCAGACCTCATGCCGGCTCTCCCTCCGGCCTGTCCTTCGGCGGTATGACATTCGCCGATCTCGGCATCCTGCTGCTGAGCGCCATCCTCCTCTTTGTCATCGCTTTCACGGGAAAGGGACGGAAACTGGACAGAGCGGAAGGTCTGGTCTTCCTCGCATGCTACGCCACCTACATGGCCTGGCTGATCATCAATCTGTAAATGAATATATTAACTTACATCAATAATGAAATTCAAACCCACTGATTACCGGCTTGTGAATGTCGGCACCGGAAAAGAGTTCGAGGATGCCGGTTGGTCGCTTGCAGACCCGCAGGCTCCCTCACCTTCCTTGGTCAGAGCTGTCTACGAAAACGAGAAATTCACGCCCAGAGACGACCTGAAGGGGCTTTACAGGTACGCCGAATGGCTTCCGGTCAGACGTACACTCAGAAACTCCCACGCCCCTGTGACCTACAAGAGCAAGGGGGTGGCGGATCTGCTCGGCATGGAGAACCTCTACATCACCTTGTCCGGCTATGTTCCCAAGCGCGGTGCGAGGATGGAGACCTGCTCGTTCAAGGAAACAGAGGCTTTCTCCGTCTGCGCGAGGCTCCCGAAGAACGACAAGCGTGTACTTGTCGTCCAGTCAGCCGGCAACACGGCAAGGGCATTCGCCCGCGTATGCTCGGACAATGACATTCCTGTCGTCATCTGCATCCCGAACGACAACATCAGCGACCTTTGGTTCCTTAAGAAGCTGAAGTCCTGCGTAAAGGTCATCGCGACACCGAACGGCACGGACTACTACGACGCTATCGCGCTCGGGGAGAAGCTTTGCAAGGACCCTCGCTATCTTGCGGAAGGAGGTGCGAAGAACGTCGCCCGCAGAGACGGCATGGGAACCACCATACTCAGCGCTGTCGAGGTGATCGGACGTATTCCTGACGCCTATTTCCAGGCGGTCGGCAGCGGAACAGGAGCCATCGCGGCCTGGGAGAACGCATGCAGACTGGCAAAGGACGGCAGGTTCGGCGAGAACAGGATGAGGGTCTACTGCGCGCAGAACTCTCCTTTCACCCTGATGTACGATTCATGGAAAGCCGGGTCAAGAGAGCTTGTACCAATCACTCCCGAGGAGTCAAGAGGAAAGGCCGAGGTGATTCTCGCCAAGGTTCTGTCCAACAGAAAACCGCCTTACAGCCTTGCCGGCGGCCTGTTCGATGTCCTCAAGGAGTCGAACGGAGATTTCTACAAGGTGTCCAACGACCAGATCGTCTACTGGATGCTCCAGTTCTTCAACAAGGAGGGATACGACATCTTGCCGGCGGCGGCCTGCGCTGTCGCGGCGTTGAAGAATGCACTGGAGGACGGTGTGGTGAAGAGAGACGAGACCGTGATGCTGAACATCACAGGCGCGGGTATGCTGAACGCCACCAGCAAAGGCTTCGAGATGAAGAAGCCAGACCTGATTCTCAGCACGGATCTTTCCGCCGAAGAGGTGATCGCCAGTGTCGACCGGCTGTTTTAAATCGTGATATATCGCCAGGTTCGGGCAGCAAAAAGCTGAATTCCAAATTTTGCACGTTACCAAAATTTGAAATTCAGTTTTTCTGCTGCTTGAAAGTGTTATAGAAAAAAAATATTTATATAGATAACTAATCTGTTTCAATACTTATAAGACAGCAAAATATACTCCATACCAAATTATTGGGCAGAATATACACAGCGTTCAGAAAATAAAAAATTCCAAAATTTTGATAACGTGCAAAATTTTGGAATTTTCTATTTTTGAACGCCCTTATCGTTTCGGAAAAAGCGTTTATTATTCCTGACGAAGAGGCTCGCCGGAGACGAGACGCTCCTTGGACTCCACAGGGTTGGCGTAGATTCTTAGGAATATGTCGCGGAGGTCGGCGCGGTTCAGGCGGCGCTCCACCTTGTCAAGCTTATGCTCGGTGTAGTCGGTGAATTTCTCCACATCCTCCGGTGTGTATAGCTCGGCGTACTTGTAGCAGCGGTTGACAAGGTCGTAGGCGATGTAGTTGGTCTTCCAAAGCTGGTAGCCGGCGATGATCCGCTTGTCCACGGCATGCCTGATGGCCTGATAGCGGTCGTTCTTGTCGCAATGCGAGGCAAGCTCGATCTCGTCCGGAGTGATGGGAAGGCCAAAGTTCAGATGAACGTCACCCTTCTGCTGCCTGATGCCCATAACAATGCTGTGCAGATCCTCCGTCTTGGTCTTCACATACTTCTGGGTTCTGGAGATCAGTATCTCACGAGCCTTGCGGATGTCGCACGGCTCATATTCATAGGAGATGCTCAGAGGGATGATGTTCAGCTCGGCGAAGTTCTCCGCGAAGGATTTGGTACCGCTCATGTCCAGCATCTTGAGGAGTCCCTGCTCCGTCGTGTCGATGCCGTCCTTCGTGCGTCCTTGTCTCTGTGCCAACCAGATAGAAGATTTACCTGAAGTGATTGTCTGACGGATGTACTTGGACAGCACCTGGGATGAAAGATATAGTTCCCTTGCCGAGATGCCTCTGATCACGCGGATCATCCTATTGGAACGAAGGAGGTACTCTACAGTCTTGCTCTGCTTGATCAGGTTGTCGCCCACGCAGATCTCGGTCATCGGAATGTGGTTCCTGAACAAAACGACCTGGGTGATGGCGGGATCCAGGATGATGTCCCTGTGATTGGACATCGCCAGGAACTTACCCTTCATTTCCTTGATGTAGCTGATGCCGTCATAGGAGAAGTTGTGGATGGTGTGATCCATGCACCAGGACACAGCCCTGTTCATCACAATCTCCTGAAACTCATCAATATTATGAACACTCTTCAAGGCATTCCGAAGGAATGTCATCGGCTCGTCAGGGAAAAGATATTCAGAAATAGCAAGTACCGCGGGATGATTCGCGACCTTGTTCAAGGCCTCGACCGCTTCGGCGTCATTATAAGGACAGATGCTGTCAAATTCAGATGTATCAGCCATAATAAATCATCGTTTGTAATGTGCAAATGTAATCAAATTACTTAATATTACAAAGGCTGGACCGCGTCCATCAGGAACCGCGGCGGAAAAGGAGCGAGCTGTCACCGTAGCTGAGGAAGCGGAAACCATTGGAAAGCGCATAGTCGTAGATGGTCTTCCAGTCTCCGCCCACAAATGCCGAAATCAACAGAATCAGTGTGCTTTCCGGCTGGTGGAAGTTCGTGACCAGAATGTCCACAAGCCTGAAGCGGAAGCCCGGCACGATGATGATCCTGGTGCCGACCTTCAGTTCGTCAAGATCATTCTTCTCCAGATAGGAGATGATGGCGCCGAGCGATTCCCTCACTGAATATTCATAGTCCCGTTCGTACGGAACCCATTGCCCGACATCCTCGGGTTTTCCTTTCTCGATGCAGCTGACACCGACATAATACAATGACTCAAGCGTTCTTACGGAGGTGGTGCCGACCGCTATCAGCTTTGACTTGTTGTCTCTGATACGCTTTAGAAGGTCTAATGAGACCACGAAAGGCTCGCGGTGCATCGGGTGGTCGGCGACATCGGAACTCTTTACGGGAAGGAATGTGCCGGCTCCGACGTGCAGGCAGACATTCTCACGGTCGATTCCCTTGGCGGAAATGCCGTCAAGCACCCGCTGGGTGAAGTGGAGACCGGCGGTAGGCGCCGCGACAGAGCCCCTGATCCTGGCGTAAAGAGTCTGATAGCGCTCGGTGTCGATGGATTCCGTAGCCCTGTTCAGATAAGGAGGAATAGGAACGGTTCCGCAAAGCTCCAGAACGCGCGAGAAGGGGTTGCCGTCCCGCCAGGAAAACTCCACTATGCCGGTCTCGCCGTTTCTCTCGACAAGATCAGCCTTCAGCCCCATAGCGGCGACAATCTCGTCTGAATCGGGATTGTAAAGAGTCAGGGAATCGTTTTTCCAACGCTTGGCGTTGCCGATCACACATTTCCATCTGCAACGCTCCGTCGAGGCGAAAGCGGTGTTGTACTCCGGAGGATCAATCGGCTCAAGGCAGAAGATCTCGATGTGCGCTCCTGTCTCACGCTGAAAATGAAGCCTGGCCGGCACGACCTTGGTGTCATTGAAGACCATCAAGGCTCCTTCCGGAAGCAATTCCGGAATATTCCTGAAGACATATTCATCGACCTTGCCGTCCTCATAGCGGAGCAGTTTGGATGCGTCGCGCTCGGCGAGGGGATATTTCGCGATGCGCTCGTCGGGAAGATTGTAATTATAGTCCTCAATATGTATTGAAGGTATCATCGTCATGAGAGTTTAAAATCCGCACAAAGTTAACTTAAGTAATAGAAATATCAAATTCTCATCATTGCCATCGACTGCGAGACTTATTTCTATAATTGTGTAAAGAATATTAAAATGTTTAGTTGGAAATTTGGGTTTACAATCGTAAATATTACGATAATTCCTGATTACAAAACTTAAATACAAACAAAGTTAAGAATCGTATAATAATTAATTCTGATTAAACGGAACTTAAATATCTAAACTATTGATTATCAGAGAATATTATCTATTTACCTACATAAGTGGAGAACTTCTTTTGTGTTAATTGGCCGGATAGCACGGGAATGAGGGTAAAATTAAGCGGTTATCTATAATGAATATCATTAATAATAAGAATCTTATACTAATCTATCTAAATTCTATTCTAAACAAGTTAGCCTTATTCTTTTTATTTTGTTTACTTTTGTAACTTTACAAATGTTATTTGTATTTACACTATTTAATGTTAACTTTGTAAACAAATCACATTTGTAATGAACAAGAGATTGCAGCAGTTCCTTTCGGCGGAGAACATCACCCAGTCGCAGTTCGCGGACAGGATCGGTGTGACCAAGGCGAGTGTCTCACACATCCTTTCCGGTAGAAACAAACCGGGGTTCGATTTTATAGAGAATATGGCAGCCTGCTATCCGAATCTGAACCTTGACTGGCTGATCGGAGGCAAGGGCCGAATGTATAAGGGGACAGAGCCGGCGGTGGCGGCTCCGCAAGTCCCTGAGAATCGCCAATCCCCTGCTGATAACCAGGACAGCGGCCTTTTATTCGATTCCCACGAGCCTGATTTGTTCCCAAAAGAGACGGAAGTCTCAGAGAATAAGGCGCTGACAACTCCAGTCTCCCCTGCCGAACCTAAAGACAATCCGCCAAGGATCACCAAAATTCTGGTGTTTTACGACAACGGGACGTTCAAGGAGATTGAATAGTTCGTCGGCGGGGAAATGTTTGGAGAAAAAGTCTTCGGCGTTCTGTTGAAATTGTCTAAATTTGTGTTCGATTAATCAAAAGCGCAAAATGTACAGACAACTCATCAGACCGATTTTGTTCAAGTTCCCGCCGGAGACCGCACACAACCTGACATTCAAAGGACTGGATCTCCTTCGCCGGGTTCCGTTCGCCGGAAAGCTGATGAAACTTATCTACAGGCATAAGACACCATCCCTGTCAAGAAACCTCTTCGGGATAGACTTCCCTTCTCCTGTAGGCCTTGCCGCCGGTCTGGACAAGAACGGTGAGCATTACAATGAGTTGTCGTGGTTCGGATTCTCGTTCATCGAGATCGGCTCCCTCACTCCGGAAGCCCAGCCAGGCAATCCCAAGCCGAGACTGTTCAGGCTCCCGCAGGACAACGCCATCATCAACAGGATGGGTATCAACAACAAAGGAGTCCACAACGCGATCGAGCATATTCAAAAAGACCCTCCCAAGACCATCATCGCCGCCAGCATAGCGAAGAACAGCGTGAGCGCCTCCGACGAGGACATCATCGCGGACTACAAGAAAGCCTTCTCCTACATGTATGACTTCGTGGACTTGTTCACGATCAATGTCTCCTGTCCTAACGTGCAGGGGCTGCAGAACCTTCAGGATGTTTCCTATCTATCTGATATTCTCGACCCTTTGCTTGATTTAAGAGTCTGCTACGACGAGTACAGGCCGATTCTGGTCAAGGTCTCCCCCGACATACCGTTCGAGGAACTGGACGAGATTCTCAAGTACTGTCTCCAGTCAGGTATCGACGGCATTGTGGCCGGTAACACGACCAGATCACGGGAAGGACTTAAGACAAGCAAGGAAAAAGTGGACAAGATCGGCAACGGAGGGCTTTCCGGAGCGCCTTTGTTCAAGAAAAGCCTCGCCACGGTCAAGCATATTCATGAATTCACCTCCGGCAGGCTTCCGATCGTCGGCGTGGGCGGCATAATGACCCCGGGGCAGGCGAAGGAGATGCTCGACGCGGGAGCGAGCCTGATAGAGATCTACACGGGATTCATCTACGAAGGGCCGTCAATTGTAAAGAAAATCAACAAGTACCTGGAAGCCACAAGTTCGGTTAAGTAATTCTGAATCATCATGACACAAGCGTCAATCTGCACTATCGGCGACGAGATTCTGATCGGCCAGATAGTTGACACCAATTCATCGCACATCTCCTCCGCCCTTGAGGACATAGGAGTCAAGGTCACACGGATGCTCTCGATCGGAGACGCCCACGACGAGATCGTTAACAACCTGACAAACGAACTGAGCGCCAATCAGATAGTCATCACCACCGGAGGCCTCGGACCGACCAAGGATGACATCACGAAGGCAGCCCTCGCCGAGATCTCCGGGAGCAAGGGCTACGTGGTGAACGAGGCTCAGCTCAAGATCGTCCACGAGATCCTTAACGCGCGGGGACTCGATGTACTGGACATCAACAAGGCCCAGGCCCTTGTTCCCGACACTTGCGAAGTAATTGTCAATCACCTCGGTACAGCACCCATCATGGTGTTCCGCTTCCCAGCCTCGCGCTTCGGCCACGCAGCCACCCTCTATGCGCTCCCCGGAGTCCCGTTCGAGGCTGTAGGCGCGATTCCGGACATCATCAAAGACATAAGGACGCACGAAAGCCTCTCCGACATATTCCATAAATGCGTGATGGTCTTCGGCTTGGCCGAATCCGCCCTGTCGAAGGTAATAGAGTCATGGGAGGACAGTCTGCCGGAGGACATGCATCTTGCGTACCTTCCGAACCCGCTGACCGGCGTCCGCCTGAGGCTCTCTATCTACGGTGGCCGCAAGGAGGATGAGGAAAAGCGCATAGACGCGGAATTCGCGCGGCTGAGACCGCTTCTTGGAGATAAGATATATTCCTACAAGGACGACACGCTGGAAAGCGCCATAGGGGCGATTTTCCGAGGCTCCGGGAAGACACTCAGCGCGGCTGAATCCTGCACGGGCGGCAAGATCTCCTCGCTGATCACCTCTGTGCCAGGCTCATCAGAGTACTACCTCGGCTCAGTGACATCATACGCCATCCCGGTCAAGGAGAAAGTGCTCGGGGTATCAGGATCCACGATCAATGAACACGGTGTCGTCAGTTCCGAAGTCGCGGCAGCGATGGCCGAAGGGGTCAGGAAACTGACCGGAAGCGACTACGCCGTCTCCACCACCGGACTTGCCGGGCCGGGCGGCGACGAGAGCAACCCTGTCGGCACAGTCTGGATCGGAGTCGCCGGACCTAACGGGACCAGGACGGTGAAAAAGGTCTACAAGAATGACCGAAAGAGGAACATCGAGAGATTTGCGGCAGCCGCGCTCGATGAATTGCGGCTCTTAGTTCTCGAAGACCTATCTAAATAACAATCAACACTTGTAACAAAATAGTTTAACGCATAAACATTTTTGTTACAAGTGTTGACTGTAGCCAATAAAACCTATCTTAAGGACTTGGAAATCACCTCATTGAAGACCCGGAGGAAATTCCCGCCCGCGATTTTTCCTATCTGATCATCGGTGTAGCCTCTTCTCGCCATTTCATCGAAGATCACCCGTATCTTAGACACGTCCTCAAGGCCCTGGGGAGTCACTTCTATGCCATCGAAATCAGATCCGAGGCCGACATGGTCGATGCCGGCGACCTTCACCGCATGGTCGATGTGATCGACGACATCCCTGTAGGAAGGCCGCGGCAAAGCAGCCAGCTCATCCTGAACGGCGTTCCAGGCCGCAGCTTTCTCCGGATTAAGCGGGTCGCTTATCCAGTCCTGCTCGGTCCAGCTTTTGGACTCAAGGCCGGAATCAGCCAGGATCTTCGCGAAAGAATCCGACAGAAAGAGGGGATAGAAATTGATCTGTATCACTCCGCCGTTGTCCGCTAACGACTTAAGCATCTCGTCCGAGAGATTGCGGCGATGATGCGCCAAGGCTCTGCAACAGGAATGCGTGGAGACAATCGGTGATTTTGAGCATCGCAGCACATCGTAGAATGTCTCGTCGGAGGCATGGGCGATGTCTATGATCATTCCGAGGCGGTTCATCTCGGCGACCACCTCCCTCCCGAACGGACTGAGACCGTGCCAGCGTGTGCCTTGCGCTGCCGAGTCAGCAATCTCATTGTCGGCATTGTGCGTGAGCGTCAAATACCTTACTCCCAGACGATGGAACACCCTAAGAAGCGGGAGCGACCTCTGGATGGGCGCACCGTTCTCCATGCCTATGAATATGGAGATCAAGCCTTTGTCCTTGTTCTCAAGCGCCTCTTCCGGACTCGTGGCGATCGCCGCAAGATCAGGGTTCGCTCCTACTTGATCATAGATGGCGCCGATCATCTCCAGCGCATGTCTTGTGGAGGCATCCGGAGCCAAATCAGGAGAGGTGTACAAGGCGAAAAAGGAGGCATCGACCCCGCCGGCCTTAAGCTTCGGCAGATCGACATGCCCCCTGCTGTTGTTCTTTCCGATGTCACGCCCGCGCATCATCATCGTGGGCGTGTCGCAATGAGAGTCAAGGACGAACATTATATTCGTGTCACTGAAGCGTTCTGGATCTTCACGATCTTGATCTTAGGATCTCCTGAGTAGCAGACACTCGCGCCTTTGCCAAGATCCAACGAGAGATTCATGCCTGGAGTGACGGTAAGCTCGGCCCCATCCAATGAGACAGCCACATCGTCAACAGACACGGAGACTGCGTCAATCTTTGAGGAGCCGCCCTTACCAGTGACATTCAATGTGTTGGCCTTGCCGGAAAGGGATAGTTTGGCGCTGCCGGCCGTACTGACGGAGGCGGTCTCCGCCTGACCGTTGATGGCAAGCTCGGCGGAACCCGAATTGTTGACCTCAAGTGTCTTGGCGGAATATTCCAGAACAGCGCTCGCGTTTCCTTCTGCATTGACAGTGACTTTGTCCTCCGCCTTGACATTGACGGACGACAGCTTCGCCTTCTTGCTGACAGTAATCACGGCGGATTCACCGGCATGGATGTTAAGATTCGAGACGCTCGATGTGCCGGAAAGCTCCAGCGTGAACTTCGGAGCATTGATGTCCTTATCGCAGGAGAACGTGCAGTTATCGCTCAACGTAACAGCCTTAAGTGACGGGACATAAACCGTAGCTTCAAGTACCGGATCATCACTGTTCTTTCCCTTGAACGACTTTTTCACCTCCTTCGGAATTGATTTGTCATCAACGCCGATGTAAAGTGTGCCAGCCTTGACGTAGCATTGAACATAACTCTCAAAGGCATCGTTGACCTTGAATTTGGCGCTGTAGCCATCACTCTCGACAAATGACACCTTAAAACCGTCCGACACCGAGATGGCGTCGAATTCTGAATATTCATGCTCTATTGTTCTGGTCTGCGCCATTGAAAGCGTCGACATTGAAGCGACGGCAAAGGTAGCCGCAAGCAAAGACTTGATGTTCATAACACTAACTATTTAAAGATTATTCTTCCAATTTTTCGATCAAGGACTCCCATTCGGCAGTCTTGTGGTCGAGTTCGCGCTTGTCCTCAAGGTAGGTTCTCGTAAGTTCCATGATGTCGTCATCAGGCCCGGGGTTGGAGAGGATCTTCTCGATGTCCTTCATCCTGGCTTCCACCTTGCCTATCTCCGTTTCCAGAAACTCAACCCTGTGGCGGATCCTCCGGATTTCCTTGGAATCATTGCGCCGTTGCTCGAATTCCTTCTGCGCCTGCTCCTTCTGGACTGCCGCCTCCCCTTTTGAGCGATCATCGGCAGATCCGCCCTTGACACAAGAATCCTTAGACGGCGCAAAACGCCTCTCAAGCTCCTGAAGGTTCTCTATCTTCCTCTCTTCCAGGAACTCATGGACACTCCCAAGATGCTCCTTCACGCGTCCGTCGCGGAACTCGTACATCTTGTCAACCAATCCCTCAAGGAAGTCACGGTCATGGGAGACAACAATAAGAGTGCCATCATAGGACTTCAGGGCTTGTTTGAGAATATCCTTGGACTTTATGTCCATGTGGTTGGTCGGCTCGTCAAGCGCCAGCACATTGTACGGCTGGAGCATGAACTTCGCCATGCCAAGACGCGCGCGCTCGCCTCCGGAAAGCACGCTGACCTTCTTGTCGATGTCCTCACCACGGAAAAGGAACTGGGCAAGGATGTCACGGAGCTTGTTCCGGACATCCCCTACAGCGATGTTGTCGAGGGTCTCCCAGACCGTCAGATTGCGGTCAAGGATGTCCTCCTGATTCTGGGCGTAATAGCCTATGGAGACATTGTGGCCAATCCTGGCCTCGCCGCTGATCGGCTGCAACTGTCCCATTATCACCCGCATGAGTGTTGTCTTACCCTCGCCGTTCCGGCCTATCAGCGCAACCTTCTCTCCCCTTCTGACCTCAATCCCGGCATTTCTAAAAACCACCTTTCCAGGATAGCCCACAGTAAGATCCTTTCCTTGGAAAACAATGTCGCCCGAACGAGGGGCGGGCGGGAACTTGACAGTCAGCGTCACGTTGTCGGTCTCGTCAATCTCCACTCTCTCAAGCTTTTCCAACTGCTTGATCCTGGACTGGACCTGATTCGACTTCGTCGGTTTGTAGCGGAAGCGGTTGATGAAATCCTCCGTCTTCTCAATCATCTTCTGCTGATTCTCGTAGGCGGCGGTCTGCTGGGCAAGCCTTTCCTGACGCAATTCCAGGTACTTGGTGTAAGGAACCTTATAGTCATGAATATGCCCGAGCATGATCTCAACCGTGCGGTTGGTAACGGTGTCGAGAAACCTTCTGTCATGGGAAACCAGAAGAAGGGAACCCCGGTGACTTTTCAGATAGTCTTCGAGCCACTCGATAGACTCAATGTCAAGATGGTTGGTCGGCTCGTCAAGAAGCAGGACATCAGGCTCCGACAACAGAATCTTGGCCAGTTCGATGCGCATGTTCCATCCCTGGCTGAACGTCTCGGTCTTCCTGCCGAAATCCTCGTCCTTGAAGCCGAGACCGAGCAACGTCTTCTGGGCCAGAACCTCGGGAGGCTCTGACTGGCTTATGGCCATCGCATCCGTCAAGTCATTGAGGCGATTGATGAGCGAAAGATATTCATCCGACTCATAGTCAGTCCTTTGCGCAAGCTGTAAATTGATGTTGTCAAACTCGGACTGCATCTGGGAGATCTGGTCAAAGGCCGTCAGTGTCTCTTCAAGCACCGTCCTACCCTTGTGATGCTCCATGATCTGGGGAAGATAGCCGATGCGAAGATCGTTCGGCTTGTCTATGCTTCCGGAAGTCGGGGACTGAAGCCCGCAGATGAGCTTCATTATGGTTGACTTGCCGGAACCGTTTTTGCCGACAAGACCTATCTTGTCCTTCTCACTGATGTGAAAGTCAATGCTGTCGAGCAACGTGTAGCCTCCGTAGGCCACTGTCAATCCGTTTATGGAGATCATTCCTTCCCCTCCTCTATAATCTCGTTTTCGTTTTCCTCCCGATCAGACGTCGGCTTGCAGCACCACACGCAGACCTCGTACAGAAGTACGAGAGGAGCCGCGGCGATCAACATCGAAAGCGGGTCGGCAGGAGTGATTATGGCGGCTATGCACAGAATCACCACCAGCGCATGACGGCGGTACTTCACCAAGGTGTCCCGTGTGACAATTCCCAGCTTGGACAGGATCACGACGACGATAGGAAACTCGAAAACTATTCCGAAAGCCAGGACTGTCGATGTGAACATCGAGATGTAGGAATTCAGCGAGATCGTGTTCACGACCTCCGGGCTGATCTTGTAGCCCATGAAGAAATTCAGCGAGATCGGCACGATCAGGTAGTAACCGATCACAAGCCCAAGGTAGAAGAGGAAGGAAGCCGCCAGAAACGAGCCTCTGATGGTCTTCTTCTCATTCTTGTACAAGGCCGGAGCTATGAATTTCCAGATCTCGAAGCACACATAGGGAAAAGACAGGATAAAACCCAGTTCGAAAGCCACCTTGAGGTGGACGAAGAACTGGGCGGAAATGTCCAGATTGACAAGCGACATCTGCATGTCGCCCATCCGCAACCATCTGTAGATGAAGAAGTCGCTGTGCGTCGGCGCCAGGATGATGCCGTCAAAGACCAAGGACTTGAAGCAGAACACCACGACACTGACAAGCGTAACAACCAGCACCGAACGGAACAACGTTCCCCTCAGTACTTCCAGATGGTCCCAGAAGGACATCTCAGCGTCTCCTGCCGCCATTATTTCTTGTCGATCTTCTCGATCTTGTCCGGAGTCTTCGCCGTGGAGTTGAGATCCTTGTCGATGTCAGAGATCTGGCTCTCAACCTCATTCATACCATCCTTGAAGCTCTTCACACCTTTTCCAAGGCCTTTCATGAGCTCAGGAATCTTCTTGCCTCCGAAAAGAAGAACAATCACAAGGGCAATGATCACAATCTGCCAAGGGCCTACAACGCCCAGAGGAACAATAAAAAACATATTCTTCAAAAATTAAGGAATCAGCTTTGTCTGTCCGAGAATTACTTCACCTCAAGGAACAATTCAAAGATTAAAAGTTTATCCAAATCATCTGTCATTGATGTGGGCCTCGATGGCTTTGACCAACTTGTCCGGGCAGCGCACAGGGCGTCCGGTAGCCTTGTTGAGAAAGCCCAGGGTGACCTTACCCTCCACGCAGAGCGCGCCGTCCTGATTGTAGACCGCCTGCCTTACATGGAGCTTGGCCATCGGAACCTCATCTATCATGGCGACAGCGCGTACCACATCACCCATCTTGGCCGGAAGCCTGTAACGACATTCTACCGTGACGATCGGTATGGTCACGCCATCCTCCTCACATTTCTCTATAGGGTACCCGCAATCGATCATCAGGGTGTTCCTGGCGCACTCGAAATAACGGATGTAGTTCGAGTGGTGGACAATGCCCATCTGGTCGGTTTCATAGTACCTGACAGGGAAAGAAGTCTCGGAATATACCATAACAAAAATGTTAATACCTAAAACAACTTTGTTTCACTACTTGCTTTTCAATGCAGCCAAAGCCTTTTCGTAGCTTTCAATCTTAGAAAGGCTATCGGCCTCCTTCTTGCGTTCGAGAGCGATGACTTTCTCAGGCGCATGGGCAACGAAGCTCTCGTTGCCGAGTTTTTTTCTCACGGAAGCAAGGAATCCGCGCTGGTGCTCAAGCTCCGCCTCGATCTTCCTGACCTCTTCCTCCACATCCACAAGACCGGCCAGTGGAACGAACAGCTCAACCGTACGGACAAGCATCGAAACTCCGGCGGACTCGCCGAAATCAGCGACCTTCTCGACCGAAGAGACGTTGGCGAGCTTGGTGACGAGCGGGAGCATATTCATAGGGAAGTCACCTTTCACCTTCAAGGAAAGGCTTTCCCTCGGAGAGATGCTCTTCTGCTGGCGGATTCCACGGATGCCGTTGACGGACTCCTGGGCTATGACGAACTCCTCGATGACATTGAGATCGACCTCCCCGGCACGCGGGGTCGGCTGGTACATAATGGTCTCCCCTTCCTTACGCTCCGCCATCGACTGCCAGAGTTCCTCCGTGATGAACGGCATCACCGGATGAATCATCTTCAGAAGCTTCTCAAAGAATATGATCGTGGTGTCGTAAGTCTCCTTGTCGATGCCTTCGCCGAAAGCCGGCTTGACAGCCTCAAGGTACCAGGCGCAGTAGTCATCCCAGAAAAGCTTGTAGATGCTCATCAGCGCGTCGGAGATCCTGAACTTAGAATAATGATCCTCGACTGCCTCGACAGTCTGGTTAAGTTTACTGTCAAACCACTTGACCGCCAACTTATTGACATCGCTCTGCTGAAGCGACGCATCAATAGTCCATCCTTGCACGAGGCGGAAAGAGTTCCAGATCTTGTTGCAGAAATTCCTGCCCTGCTCCACCTGAGACTCGTCGTAGAATATGTCGTTGCCGGCAGAGGAGCAAAGGAGCATTCCTATCCTCACGGCATCGGCGCCGTACTTGGCTATAAGGTCAAGCGGATCCGGGGAGTTGCCGAGAGTCTTGGACATCTTCCTGCCCAGTTTGTCACGCACGATTCCGGTGAAATAGACGTTCCCGAAAGGAATGTCGTTCATGAACTCCTCTCCGGCCATGATCATCCTCGCCACCCAGAAGAAGATGATGTCGGGACCCGTAACCAAGTCATTTGTAGGATAATAGTAAGCAAGATCCTTGTTTGGCTTGTGGTCAGGATGCCCAGGCTTCTCAGGGTCGAAGACAGAGATCGGCCACAGCCAGCTTGAGAACCACGTGTCAAGCACATCGTCGTCCTGCCTTAAGTCAGCCACTGTAAGCGACGGATCGATCTTCCGTGCGGCGGCCAGGGCCTTTTCCGGAGTCTCCTCCACAACGATCTGTCCGTCAGGAAGATAGTAGGCCGGGATACGCTGTCCCCACCAGAGCTGGCGGGAAATGCACCAGTCGTGGGCGTTCTCCATCCAGTGGCGATAAGTGTTGCGGTACTTGTCGGGGATGAGCTTGATCCTGCCAGACTCCACGCTTTCAAGAGCCTTGGCGGCGAGATCCTCCATCCTGAGGAACCACTGGGCCGACAACTTCGGCTCGATCACGGCGTTCGTCCTTTCAGAATAACCCACAGGCGAGGTATATTCCTCTATCCTCTCAAGATTGCCGGACTCCTCCAGCATCTTGACAATCTTCTTTCTGGCCTCGAAACGATCCTCACCCACCAGGATCCGAGCCTTCTCGTTCAACCTGCCGTGATCATCGATGATGTCCAGGACAGGAAGGTTGTGACGCAGTCCGATCTCGTAGTCGTGGGCGTCGTGCGCCGGAGTGACCTTAAGGCAGCCTGTTCCGAAATCCATCTCTACATAGCTGTCCTCCACTACAGGGATCTCCCTGTTGATCAATGGGATCAGAACCTTCTTCCCTTTCAGCCAATGATGCCTCTCGTCCGCGGGATTCACGCAGATGGCGGCGTCGGCCATGATGGTCTCCGGACGTGTGGTGGCGATCACGAGATACTTGTCGGTCGGATTGCCGTTGCCGTCGGAGATGTAGTACCTGAGGTGATAGAAATGGCTCTTCGTGTCCTTGTGCACGACCTCGTCGTCACTGATAGCGGTCAGAGCCACAGGATCCCAGTTCACCATCCTCACTCCTCTATAGATCATACCTTTCTTATAGAAATAGCAGAAAGTGGCGATCACAGCGTCCGACAAGGCCGGCTCCATCGTGAAGCGCGTGCGATCCCAGTCACAGGAAGCCCCCAGCTTGCGGAGCTGCCGGAGGATGATGCCGCCGTGTTCCTCTTTCCACTCCCAGGCATATTTCATGAACTCGTCGCGGGTCAGATCCTCCTTCGATATTCCCATACCCTTGAGCTTGGCCACAACCTTGCTTTCGGTGGCGATGGAGGCGTGGTCGGTGCCGGGCACCCAGCAGGCGTTCTTCCCGTCCATCCTCGCCTTACGGATCAGCACATCATTCAGCGTGTTGTTCAGCACGTGGCCCATGTGAAGGATTCCCGTCACGTTAGGTGGCGGAATCACTATAGTGTACGGTTCTTTCTCGTTCGGTTCCGAGTGGAAGCACTTATGCTCGGTCCACCAGGCATACCATTTGTCTTCTACTTCCGCCGGATTGTACTTCGCGGAAAGCTCATTTTTCTCGCTCATATTTTGCTAACAATATACAAAGTTTACAAATATAGCACATTTTTCACTAAATTTGCCTTAAAAACACACAGATACTATGGAAGGGAAACAAGAAATCAAATTGGAGATCAGACCGGAAATCGCAAGAGGCACATACTCAAACCTTGCGATCATCTCTCACTCGCACAGCGAATTCGTCATCGACTTCGCCACCATCCTGCCGGGTATGGACAAACCGGACATCAGCAACCGCATCCTGATGACACCGGAGCATGCCAAGCGTCTGTTGAACGCCTTGATGGACAATGTCACGAAATACGAATCGCAGTTCGGTCTCATCAAGCTCGGAGGCGGACAGCCGCAGGGCGACGGGACATTCAACCTCGGTGACCTGCCTAACTTCGGCCCTAACGGAGCTAAATCATAACTTAAGATGAACGACTTCAAGAACATCAAAGCGTTTACGTTCGACATAGACGGCGTGATGACGGACGGTGGCATACTCGCCGATCTTGAGGGACAGCTTTACAGGACTTTCGACGCCAAGGACGGGTTCGCCGTCAGGATGGCCAGTCTGAACGGCTTCCCTGTCGGCGTGATCACCGGAGGGCGCTCACAAAGCATCAGAGCGCGGTTCAGTACGAACGGCATCAATCCCGAGGACATCTACCTCGGCTCACGGAACAAAATCGAGGACTTTGAGGATTTCTGCAAGAGGCATAACCTAAAGCCCGAAGAAGTAATGTATTTCGGTGACGACATCCCGGACATCGAAGTCATCAGGGCAGCCGGAATCGGTGTCTGTCCGAGCGATGCCGTCGATGAAGTCAAGGAAGCCGCCGACATCGTCTCGGAACGCCCGGGCGGAAAAGGCTGCGTGCGCGAGTACATGGAGAAAACCATGAAGGCGCAGGGACGCTGGGTCTTCGACGCGCTCGCCTACAAGAAAAAATTCTAAAAGCTCCCTGAATATGGACACACACGGAAAGAAGATCATCCTGGCCTCCAACTCCCCTCGAAGACGCGAGCTGCTCGCCGGCCTTGGCATAGAATTCACCGTCGATGCGGACACTTCGTTTGTCGAGGAATATTCTCCTGACACTCCGCACGTTAAGATCCCCGAGCTGATGTCGGAGGGCAAGTCCCTGGGGTTCCACCGCGAGCTGGAGGACGACGAGATTCTCATCACGTCCGACACGATGGTACTGTGCGGAAGCGAGATTCTTGGCAAGCCCCAAGACAGGGCGGACGCGGTAAGAATGCTCAGACTGCTTTCCGGCCGTGAGCATCAGGTGATCTCTGCCGTGACAATCCGCGACAGAAACGGGAAAAAGACTTTCTCCGTCAGTACGGATGTCTATTTCAAAGACTTGTCCGACAGTGAGATAGACTACTACATCGACAACTATAAACCATTCGACAAGGCCGGTGCCTACGGCATACAGGAATGGATCGGCTACATCGGCATCACTCGTCTGGACGGATCATTCTACAATGTCATGGGCTTTCCTACCCAAAGATTCTATGATGAACTTCAGGATTTTCTCTTATAAGACATCTCATGAGCCGACAAGGCGTAAGCTTTCCGTGCTCTTCTCGCTGACGATCCTCTGGCTTGCCGTGCTTACAGGCTGCAACCAGGACGTTTTCGTCAGGCACATTGACCCGTCACAACGCGACTTCACTATCAAGGAAGACGGTGACTCATTGCTCATCCGCTTCAAGTCAAGTGATTGGAGAGTCACGGCTGTCGAAAGAAAGGGCCAGAGATATTACCACGGCATCCAAGCCTCCACATCAGACGGCAAGATGACTCTCGGCGACTTCACAATCCATCTCAGAAAAAACGGCGTGAAAGAGTTGGCGGTGACCTTCGATCCTAACTTCTCCGATGCTGAGAACGATGTCAAGATATTCATTGCCAACAACTACGAAGAGGATTCCGTACTTGTCCGGCAGCCGGCCTCGTCCGGTTACGACTTGGAGAATCTGGTTTGGAGCGAGGAGGTCGTCCGCCTGAATTCATGGAATGAGATCGAGGAGGCATGGGGGCTGTGCTTCAAGAATCGGACTTCTGACACGCTGTGGATTGAGAAGAAGGTTTTTGAAGGGGCGAAAAGGATTATAACCTTTACGGGAGACTCCGGCTTCGGTCTGTATGGCGGCAACCTTGACATCCCTGTGCCGGACGGAGTGCTGACTAAAGACAACACTCTGAAATTCAGCGGAGAAAGGGCAGACTACCGCCTTTCAGACACTGAATATGCCTATAAAAATGACAAGATCGCAAGGATGTTCTTTCCTCCTGACAGCTCCTACACCAAGTGCTACCGGATCCTCTGGAGCATTGACGCCTATCGGGTCGGCTACACGCTCAGGATAAGGAACAGATCGACCGGCAATGTCCTTAGCATAGAAGGGACGATGACGAGCAAATCCCCAAATGGCGAGTCATTCCTTATCAACGAGAAAAAATGAACTTAAGAATATTCATAAAACCACTCCTGGCGCTTCTTCCCGTCCTCATCGGCGGGATTGACGCCTCCGCGCGGCAGGCCGATTCGACAAAGTACACGCACCGTGTCGGAGTTAATGTCCGTCCGTCGCACATCATGCCGACGCACAGGTTCTTCAGGGGTGAGAACGAACTGGGAAAACGGCTCTCCGCAAGCGGCTCCGCCCACCTTCAGTATTCCTTCTCATTTCCGCAAAGCAGCCGTTTCGGAAAAACGTATCCGACTGCCTATCAAGGAATAGGACTGGCTTGGAACACCTTCTTCGACCAAAAGGAAATAGGCTCACCAGCCGCCGTCTACGTTTTTCAAGGAGCAAGGCTGGCAAGCATCGCGCCCAGATTGTCCCTGGACTACGAATGGAATTTCGGCGTGTCTTTCGGATGGCATCCCTACGATCCGGACGGCGAGATTCTCGGCTACGAGAACAGCAAGAACCTCGTTGTCGGATCAAGGGTCAACGCCTACATCAATTTCGGCTTGCTGCTTTCGTGGCAACCTTTTGACAACTGGACACTTTCCGCCGGAGCCGACCTGACACATTTCTCCAACGGCAACACAAGCTATCCGAACGCAGGGGTGAACACCATAGGAGGCAGAGTCGGCGTGACACGAAGTTTCGGCCCTTCGGGACACCTATTGACCTCCAAGGCTAAGCGGTCTTCGGATTGTTCCTTCACTGATGGCACGAGACCTGCCTCCAGGATGACCTACGACATCCTTCTGTACGGAGCCGGCAGGACCAAAGGGCTGATCTGGCACGACTCCCCTTACATCGCGGAAGGCAGTTTCGGAATATTAGGACTGAATGTCAGCCCGTTATACCGTGTGAACAAATTCTTCAGAGCCGGCGCGTCACTTGATGTCCAGTACGACGAGAGCGCCAATGTCATCGACCATGTCGCCGGGACCGATGAGGATGGAAACATCCGTTTCTACCGCCCGCCGCTGAACGAACAGCTGGGCATAGGTGTTTCGTTGAGAGCCGAGTTCGTCATGCCGGTCTTCTCGGTCAACATCGGCTTTGGCCGCAACGTGATCTATAAAGGAGACGAACTGAAGGGGTTCTATCAGACTCTTGCCCTGAAAACCGACATCCACAAAGGGCTGTACCTTCACATTGGTTACAAACTCCACGACTTCCACGACCCGAACAATCTGATGCTGGGTCTTGGCTGGCGCTTCGGCAACCGTTAAGTAATCCTTTTATATTTAACGCTTACTAAGCAGCCGGTTCAGGGAAAATATTACTTGACAGATTCCTGATTGCCACCGTCTTCCTTTGGAAGCACGATGGGGCGGAAGCGTTTCTGACGGCGTTCCCAACGCTCGCGTGCAAACTGCTGCATGTCGATCGCCTGGTCGTTCTCGTCGATGATCTCCAGACCGAGGATCGTCTCGATGATGTCCTCCATGGTGATGATGCCCTGGAAGCAGCCATATTCATCAATGATGAGGGCGATCTGCTCGTGCTTCTTGAGCAGTTCCTCCCAGATGTAGCCGCAGGAGTCCTCCTCCTTGAAGAAGGAGATCGGGCGTTTCAGCTCCACCAGCCTCTTGTCGAACTCATCGTCCGCCAGTCCCTCAAGGGCATCGCTCAGAAGGATGTAGCCGGTGATGTATTCAGGCGAATCGGCGTAGACAGGGATCCTGGAGAAATGCAGGTAAGTCTCGTTCTTGTAGAAGTTCTTCAGCGTCATGTTCTCCTGGGCGGTCATCGCCACGATCCTCGGAGTCATCACGTCGCACGCCTGCACGTTGTCCAGCTTCATTATGTTCTGGATAACCTTGTTCTCGTCGGAGTCGATCACGCCTTCCTCCAATCCGATGTTAGCCATTGCGGTCACCTCTTCCCTGCTGACGGTCGCCTCGTCATCATCCTTGCTCAACAAGTTGGTGATCAACTGCACCATGATCACAAGAGGCCACATCAGCACAGTCAGGAAAGAGATCACCGAGGTCACGAAACCCATCAGATTCTTCCAGTAAGTAGTTCCGATGGTCTTAGGCACGATCTCCGAGAAGACCAGCACAAGCAATGTGGTCAAAGCAGAGATGATACCGAACCAAGTACTACCGAACAGTATTGTGGCCTGACGGCCCACTGCCGCCGCACCCAAGGTGTTGGCGATCGTATTCAACGACAGGATCGCCGCCAGAGGCCTGTCCGGATCGGATTTGTACTTGAGGAACTTCTCCGCCGGCTTGTACCCCTGCTCCTTCTTCATCGTGATGAAAGAGATCGGCGTCGACATCAACACCGATTCCAGTAGCGAGCAGAGGAACGACACACCAAGCGTCGCCAGCATGTAAACTATAAGCAGAGCCATAGGATTTCTTAATATCTCCTACAAATATAGCACAAATTTCATCTTTCCGCCTAAAATACTATCGCCTGACTCATAAATATCCCGGAGATCGAACCTTCTCCGCCTAACACACAACCTTACTCCGTAGATCGGATCTACTTTATACGGAGGAAGGAGTAGCCGAAGCGTTCGCAGGCGGCGCGCTCAAGGGATTCACGGTCGTCCGGGTGGGCGATGGAGATCAGGGCACGGGCGCGCTCGGCGAGATTCTTATTGCGGAGATAGACACAACCATATTCAGTCACAACGTATTGCGTCTGGAATCTGGTGGTGACCACGCCGGCTCCCGGAGCCAGGTTGGCGACAATCTTGCCGCGGCCTTTCCCGGTGCGGGAAGGGAGGGCTATGAATGTCTTGCCTCCTTCGGACAGGGCGGCTCCATACATGAAGTCGTGCTGTCCCCCGACGCTGGAGAAGATCTTCTCGCCTATGCTGTCGGCGCAGATCTGACCGGTAAGGTCAACCTCGATGGCCGAGTTGATGGCCATGGCGTTAGGGTTCTGACGGATCCGTTGCGGGTCATTGGTCCAGCTGACATCGTAGAAGACGGCATCCTTGTTATGGTCCAGGTACTCATACATGTGGCGGGAGCCGAGAGCCAGACAGGCCACGCTGCGCCCCGGCTCGATCTTCTTCAAGGAGTTGTCGATAACGCCCGACTGCATAAGGCGGAACACGCCGTCCGTCATCGCCTCGGTGTGGAGACCGAGGTGCTTGTGATCCTTCAGGCCGTTCAGAGTCGCGTTCGGGATGCCGCCCACACCGATCTGGAGGGTGGCGCCGTCAGGAATCTCGGCGGCGATGTAGGAGCCGATCGCCGACTCGATCTCCGTCGGCGGGCCGAACTGCATGTCCACCGGCGGATCGTCACACTCAACAGCGGCGGTGATCTGCGACTCATGGATCATGGCGGTGCCGTAGAGGTACGGAATGCTCTTGTTGACCTGTGCGATCACAATCTTGGCGGACTCCACGGCAGGTTGCGCCAGATCCGCGGAAATGTTGTAGCTGCAATAGCCGTTCTCGTCAGGAAGCGAGCAGTTGATGCACGCCACATCGACAGGAATCTCATGACGGCGGATGAGCGACGGGAGTTCGCCCAGAAAACCCGGAATAAGGCTTCCGTAGCCCTGTGCGACATATTCCCGCTGATCCGCGCAGAGGAAAAGGCTGTTCACGAAGAATGATTCCTTGTACTCCGGCCTGCAGAAAGGAGCGGGACCCTTGGTGATGTTGAATCCGGAGACGATGTTGACTCCGCGAAGCTCATCCGCACGTCGGGCAAGAGCCTCCTGGATGATCACAGGAACGGCGGTGCTGCCCTGAAAGAAGACCCAGTCACCTGACTTTACGAGTTTTACGGCCTCGTCAGCGCTAACGTATTTCATAAAATAATGTTCAATAAATAACTCAACTTTCGCAAGTAGGCAATCACCTGCTGTCAAATACATTATCTCACGT